>Ga0209128_1000693_pt1 | contig 24632 bp, 41 predicted proteins | sample ETNvirnome_6_100_FD_184072 | JGI IMG/M metagenome (GOLD analysis project Ga0209128, IMG submission 184072) | Marine viral communities from the Pacific Ocean - ETNP_6_100 (SPAdes) (version 2) | ecosystem: Environmental > Aquatic > Marine > Oceanic | place: Pacific Ocean | collected 2013-06-19 | reverse complement strand
AAGAAAAGCAAACTTAAGACAATCCTCTCAGACATTGAGAAGATCTTAGCAGAGCATATCGAACAAACCATCATCCATCCTTCCGACGAGGCTCCAAAAAAGAAAAAGACAAGAGCCCCAAGAAGAAAGAAGGTAGTGAAGAAGAAAGAAAGACCGATTGACTTCTAATGAAAGCCGGAGACTTGGTAAGGTATTATAGAGACACCATTGCAACAGACGATGGCGAAACCTTCTTTTATAAGAAGACGTATGTAGGGATAGTGTTAGAAGACTATGATCCGAATACAAAGATTATCAAGATTCATACCGATGGTGCCATTATGGTTGTACACATATCAGATGTCAATACCCTTAAGAGAGGAGAGGGCTGGAACCAATCCGCCGACTAATTAATAATATGGTTGAAGCAGTCTTCGGTTCCTTTCTATTGGTAAGTTTATTGATCGTAGTGCATGAGCATAAATGAAGTCTTATCTTTGGAAAGTAGGAGGTAGAATCCGCCTGCTAAAGTATTATCTTCATGCCGCTATCATAATTGGCACCGAGGAGATAAAAGATTATATCTTTGATGGAAGAGATAGGAACGACCTGTCTATAAAAGATGCCCGAGGTTATAAAAGATAAATATAGTAAAGACGACATAGTGTGGTACTATCCGTTCCCTAATGATACCTCTCAGTCTCTTAAGAACACAAGGTATAAGGCAGTAGTGTTAAACGCTATAGAAGATGACTATTACTATGACTATGTTATATACATTATAGAAGAAGCTCACCCTAATAGAAGAAAGAAGGTAAGAGTTAAGAACCTAGTGGTATACAGGGGGAATGAAGTGGAGTAAAATGGGGGGAAGTGGAAAGGGTAGGAGACCTATGGATAGTATTGGGCGCTCTATGGATAAAGGTATTTATAATTTTCTTAGAAGGAAGGGGGGAAGGCAGGAGGATCTCATACACGCTACTTCTCAACCTGTCAACCTCTTTAATAACTAGCCTAATTCACACTTAATTGACATCTTTTCTTGAAAAAGCCCTCAAAGTGTGGTATAGTATAGCAGTGGTTAGAGTTATGGATAGCGAGGGTTGTGTGGGTGGACTTGACATACACTTGACAACTTTGTTGTTGACATTGTGCTCTTTTCTATGCTATATTATGTATGTAAGGAGCGAGTGATGTCAGAGGAAAATAAACCAGAGTTTGATCTCAACAAACACACTGCCCGCCTGCTAATGAACGAGCCGTTCTTTGCGGGCTTGTCGCGCAGGATTGACAAACAAAAAACTACTTCCATTCCAACTGCGGGTGTGACGGTTGACAAGAAGTCGGCTCAGTTCGTGTTGATGTACAATCCCTCCTTCTTTGAGAAGTTGTCAGACAAGGAGAAGCTTGGTGTTCTTAAGCATGAGTTCTACCATCTGGTGTTCGAGCATGTCACTGGTCGTAAGCCCGAGGGCGGACTGACCAAGACTGACAACATGTGTATGGACCTGGCTATCAATAGCCATCTCATTGGGGAGTTGCCCGATAACTGCTGCATCCCAGGCAAGAAGCCCTTTGAATGGGCACCTCCTGGTAAAAGCTATGAATGGTACAAAGCCAACTGGCAAGGGGTGGATGAGCAAGAAGGCGGTGGAGAGGGTGAAGGCGAAGGAGATCCCTCGGATTCATTTGATGATCATAGTGGCTGGGAACAGGTCGATAACACTGAAAATGAAATTGCTAAAGAACGTTTAAAAGAAGCTATTAAGAAAGCTGCTGAAGAAGCAAGCCAAGCTGGGTCGTGGGGTACCGTGCCTGCTGAGTGCCGTAAAGAGATTCTTGACCGGCTTAAGGTTCGAGTTAACTGGGAGAAGGCATTAAGATATTTTGTTAAAACCTCTCAGAAGGCAGCGAAGCGAAGTACCGTCCGTCGTATTAACAAGCGCTTCCCTTACATTCACCCTGGCAAGAAGGTTACTCGTACTGCCAAGTTCGCAGTGTCTATTGACCAGAGTGGTAGTGTGGACGACGAGATGTTGTCCAAGTTCTTCTCAGCCCTTGACAAGTTAGCCAAGCTGGCTTCCTTTACCGTCGTTCCCTTTGACACTGAAGTGTGTGAAGAGCATGTGTTCGAATGGAAGAAAGGTAAGCGTTACAAAGCAGAGCGTGTTCGTTACGGAGGTACTTGCTTTGACGCTCCTACCAAGTGGGTAAACGAACGGAGCTTTGATGGTCACATCGTACTCACGGACATGATGGCTCCTAAGCCTGTCACTTCGAAGTGCAAGCGGCTGTGGGTTACTACTGCACAATACGCAGAGCGTCCTTACTTTGAAACCAAGGAACTTGTTCTGGTGGTAGATTGATTATTGCCGAGAACACTAAAATAAAAAAGGTAAAACAATGCTAACAAACAAATGGATAATAGCCGCAGCACTAATCGATGTATTAACATACTCAGCATTAGCGTATACTACCTATCACTACATAACATGTTAACAAACACTTGACATAATAGTAGTAGACACACAGGTAGTAGTAGTGTATACTATAGCAGTAGCAAGAGAGAGGAACACATGGAAGACATCGTACTAATAGCAGGGGGAGTAATGGTAGCCAGCCTATTCATCAGCCTATTCATTATACTAGGGGTGAGTGAACTATTGCTAAGAGCGCAAGGGATGTAGGGGGACTACCCCCTCCCCCCCTCCACCCGAGGTATGTGCCATACGGCTTATGGGGTCATATATGCCGATTAAGGCAACACAACACACCAGAAAATTTTATCAGATTTAAGGAGACATTATGAAAGACGCAGTAGGAAAACCGATTCTAAGATCATTCGGCTTCAACACATTAGCCTTCGGGCGCATTGCAGAACAGCGGAAAGAAGGTCCGTGGGTTATGGTTCGTGTAGATTGGGTAGAGGATTGGGTAGATGGTCAGGAGTGGTACAAGCTTGCCAACTTGATGGTAATCGACAAACCAGCACTACTTAATCGTATTGAGAAAGTGTGAGGGTCCAAAAATTGCGCCAAAATTTTTCCAAGACTAATGACTATGACAAGGGGGACTTAGTTCGCTACTATGTGACAGATCCCCATGACATTGTAATGGAGGGAGGAATAGGCGTGGTTACAGATGTGTTTTATAACGAACGAAGTAGCTGCCATTTATACCGGGTTTTAACTCAGGGTAGCGGGCATCAATTATGGTTTGAGGAAAAAGAGGTGGTATTAGTCCAAAAAGCGTCCTAACTATAAAAGGAGGTTAGGATGTGGAGGACAACAGGTTTGATATTGGAGACTTAGTAGAATACTATGTTTTTACAACGTATTATTATGGAGAAGGCAGTGTAAGATTGAGAGGGAAAGGTATAATAGTGAAAAAAGAATTTGTGCAGTGGAGCCCAGACGCCCAGCGTTGGATTGATGAGGCTACATACAATGACAAAGACTTAAGTGAAGGCATATGGCGCTATGATGTGTTATGTGCTAAGACAGGAATTACACACGACGTAAGCTCAAAAGGCTTAATGCTAATTACGGCAGCAAAAAGGAATAAATAAAATGGCAGAATGTATTAATTGTGAAGAAGATTATAATGACAAGCGATTGGCGCTTGGTTACCAGACATGTCTGGATTGTGGCGAAAGCGAGGCGCAAGGTATCATCGCCGCTCGCACGCACGCAAAGCTATGTGAAATGACCCCATATGTTTCAGGGTCTCTTACACAACCAGATGCGTTATTCGAGCAAAGACCTGATGGTCGCGAGGGATATAGGCGTCAACTAGAGCCCAGTTCGAACAAAGTATTCGTTGTAGGCGAATAATTTAAGTTTTTTCCCTTATTGTGATATAGTTACTATAGAAATGGAGAGGTCCGTGTCTGATAGTTACGACGATTGGGATGAAAACGCAGCAGCAATAGAGGATTACCTCTCCGACCGCTTGGAAGAATATCTTGAGCAGTTGGAGATTGATCCTTTTGATGCATACTATAACGATTATAGTGCCCCAAATGTCGCGACGAACAGCAATGACAAATACCAAGCGCTATTAGCAACATATGTTAGTAGCCTTGAACGTTTGGTTACACATTCAAAATCAAACAATCACAAGCCCACCGCATACACTGTCATTGCTGGCTCCGGTCCCGCTTGGTTTTACGAACCTTCAACTAAAAAGATGATTAAAACTGAGCGCGGATCGGAGATCGTCGTTATACCTGGCGAACCGGATGAGCAAGGAAGACTACTTGTGCGTACAATGAACACATTTTTAATGATACCCGAAGAGGACATCTTGGATTTGGGCTATAACTAATGGATGTATGGCGGACACCTAATGGTAAGCCTTTAAATATAACACAAATATTTGACGAAATAAAAGCACATGTGCGGAACGAAGGCAAGATTTATATCGGTACGGACTCGTTTATTGACAAAGATAGGTGTGCCTTTGCCACCGCTATATGCTTACATGGCGCAAGCGGTCAAAGAGGGGGAAAATATTTTTTTCGTAAAGTTTATTATAAGAAACAAAATTTTCCGTCCATGGTTCAAAGAATTTTCCGCGAAGTTCAAGATTCGATTGAAATTGCGTTAAATATATCTGAACATATCCCCACCGCCAAAATTGAGCTTCATTTGGATGTTTCTCCACCGCATAATGGTAATGGAACCTCCAAAATCTCTGATATGCTTACCGGGTACGCGAAAGCGTCCGGCTTTGAGTGCAAAATTAAGCCTGAAGCTTGGGCTTCGCAGTCTGTTGCAGATAAACATTCAAAATAAATAAAATTTTGGTCGTGTGTTTGGTTGGGGGTATTTTTATAAAACAAATAACTATTTATAACAGAATTTAAAGGAACTTATTCTTATGCATATCTCAAAACAACGACTCATTCAAATTATTAAAGAAGAACTTAAAGAAGGCGAGGTTACAAGCCCTCCCGAAGAACTCGAAGTGAATGAAGAGGAAAAGAACAAGTCCCGTCATGCATATGAGCTTTACAAGAATATAAAGAAAGGTTATTCTCCTCAAGCTGCCGTCACCGCTATTCCCGATCACGAAGAGGGAATGAAGGCTTACTTCAATAGCCTCAACAAAAAGAAAGGTATGAGCGAATCTGAACTTACTTCTCGCGAAAGTCTTGAAGAGATGATTAAGAAAGAGCTTATGGATATGCTAAATAAATGAGTTGGTTTAGCAAAATTAAATCTTTATTTCCTTCAGCTTCAGAGATAGAAGAGGAAGCGCAAAATGATGTGGAGCAGGCATTTTTAAATGTGTGTACTGACGCTGGCTTGGGCTCTAAAATATTAGACCAGACTAACGGCGTCGAATTATTCAAAGCCTGGTATGAGGGAGATGGCAGCGAGCAGGACATATTAGAATCCATCCCCTGCTTTATGGAATCTCATCCTGTGGTTAATGCCAAATTTACAAGGTTTTTTAAAAGATGAAGATCACAAAAAACCAGTTAAAAGAGATGATTGAACAAGTTATCTCCGAATTCGGAGAGGATACACCGCCAGAGATTCAGAAGGCAGTAGAATCTGATGCAGAACTGGAAGTTCTTTTAACTGCCATGGCAAACAGGATTAGTGATTTAGAGGCAGAATTAGAACAAACTAAGAAACGTTATGCTAATGCTAGCTCTCGTATGTCGCAAATTACAGGCAAACAATAACTAAACATCTATATATCTTAGATGTACAAGGTTGGTGATTTAGTTAAACGTGTAAAGGTTTTATCCCTTGGTGAAGATAAGGATATGAAATGGTTATTGGATCATTCTGTCTCTGATTCTGTTGGCGTTATATTAGAGGTGGAGGCTCCATCCTTTGATATTAGAATCAATAATTTAAATTATCCTGAGTGTTTTGTAAAAGTGCTCTGGCAAAATATATCAGCGAATTCGCTTAACCCGATGTGGCACTGGGGTGAAGAGCTTGAAATAATTAAAAAAGTTGAAGAAAATACTTGACATCACCCTCTATTTGTGCTAAATTATAGTTGTACTTAGGAGGTATTGTGAAAAATTTTGGTTATGCTTGTATTAACATGGGGTTCTCGACTCGACCCAAATCAAAAAGAATTACTACCAACAGGTCTATGATTCGCAGAACCTTTGATGAGAAGGGTATCGAATATGCTTCTGAGCTTGCCCTGCAAAATATTCAAGACCTATTGCGCATTCTCCATTGGAACCTATCACACGATATTTATTTTTATCGTCTTTCTTCTGATGTTTTTCCATGGGCTTCCGAATATGAGATGGAAGAACTGCCTGACTACGAAATGATTTCTTATTATTGTAAGCGTGTTGGAGAGTTTGCAAAACAACACAATATGCGCTTGACTGCACATCCCGGTCACTTTAACAAATTGGCATCTCCCAAAGAGCGCGTATACAAGCTTACTGAGACTGATTTGTCCGTGCATGCAAAAATGTTCGACATGATTGGTCTGCCTCGCACACCTTACGCCAAGCTCAACATTCATGTCGGTGCAGCTTATGGTGATAAAGTGTTCGCTCTTGACAACTTTTGTCGCAACTTCGAGCGGCTTCCCGAGTCTGTCCGCTCGCGGCTTACTGTTGAAAATGATGACAAGCCGTCTTTATACACCACGGAAGAGTTATATGAGGGTGTCTACAAGCGTATTGGTACTCCTATTGTGTTTGACTATCATCATCATATGCTTCATCCTGGTAATCAGACCGAACAAGAAGCCCTTGAGATGGCATTGTCAACATGGGGCGATATCAAGCCTGTTGTTCATTATGCCGAATCGCGGTCACGGGAGTATAACAATCCCAAGATTAAACCACAAGCTCATTCTGATTATGTCCTCACGCCCCTCAACGATTATGGCAATGACTTCGATATCATGATTGAAGCAAAACACAAAGAGCTTGCTCTTCTGCGATATCGTAGGATTATCCTTGAGAATGCTGCGTAGTTGTTTTCTTGACATTTCTTTGACACAAAACCCCAATATATGTGGTATATTAACTATGTAAGGGAGTCGTTATGGTTGACAAACAAGATCTTTTCGCTGGTTATTGCGCTGTGTGGAAATACGCAGAGAATCGTCTCGGTTATGAGGTACATGAGGGACCAGACATGCAAGATGTTTGCATGTCAGATGTTAAAGAAATTAATATTTGTTCCAGAAAGGGTATCGAGAAGAAACTTTATGGACTTCTCCACGAGTGTGGGCATGCCTTGATTCGCGAAAACTGGACTAAGTTCCAAAAAGAGTTCCCCGCTCACGCTGCCTGTGGCTATGATGGGCGTAAAAACCGAACGGATAATTATCGCATTTCTCTTGTTGAAGAGGAATACGAAGCTTGGAAGCGTGGTAAACGGCTTGCAAAGCGGCTTGGGATCAAACTTGATGAAGAACGATATGAAAAACACAAAGTGCAGTGTTTAATGTCCTATATGCACTGGGCTGTTGGCCAATATGATTAAAGAAAAGATTAAAAAAACCATTAAAAAGGCTAAACAATGTGGTGAATTCGCCCAATGTGCGTCCATGGGAGTCGTGTTGGCACTAATTATGATTAAAGAAAAGATTAAAAAAACCATTAAAAAGGCTAAACAATGTGGTGAGTTCGCCCAATGTGCGTCCATGGGAGTCGTGTTGGCACTAGTTATTGTATTAAAAAGCCAGAGATACCCAAGTATTAGAAAGGATACTAAAAAAAATAAGCCATGAGTTCAACTAAAACACCATTAAATGAAGAACCCTTCGGAATTAAGTCAATGGAACGGCTTAATATTGGTGATTTGGTGCAATGGTCTGAGTTAGGACCAAGTGGTTATAAACAAGAGAAAAGAGTTGGTGTTATTTCCGAGCTATATTTAGAAAAAAGAGGCTCGCGGAACGTAGCACTGGCAAGAATCAACGAAATTACCAAATCAAAAAACAATTTATCGCTCATCGGGCGAGAAAGAGTGGTTCTTGTCGTTAGTTTACATGTTTTATCAAAGGTAGATGAAAAAAATGAGCAATTATCCGTATAAAATTTATTGTGACATGGACGGAGTTCTATGTAATTTTGAGAAAGGCGTTGTTGAGGCAATTAATCGCGAGTTATCAAGCAATAATCCCAAAAATCCAGAGCTTGCAGCAGCAGTTATTAAAGATTTAGGTCGAAATTATATCAATGTTGAGGAAATTCAGAAGTTTTCGCCCGGAAAGTCAGACACCGCAACGACTTATATGTACCACCTTGTACATGATGATGTAGATTTCTGGGCAAATCTTGAATGGCAGCCTGGTGGAAAACAATTGTGGGCTTATATCCGCCAATACAACCCTGATATTTTAACTTCTCCAATGGATAAGAAGGGTCATAACGAATCTTTAGAAGGAAAACTCATTTGGGTCGAGAAAAATCTTGGTTTAAGCCCCGATAAAGTCAATTTTGCTCATGATAAGTGGAAATATGCCCAAAGTGAGGACGGAAAACCAAGTGTTTTGATTGATGACTTTGAAACAAAGGTTAAACCATTTACAGAAGCCGGAGGGATTGGTATTTTGCACCTTGGAGCCCGCAATACAATAAAAATCCTTGAACTTCTTACAGATTCTGACAAAGCCCCGTGAAAACGGGGTTTTTTAGTATTTAAAGATATATTCGACACTATTTATATTGTATTTTGGTACATTTGGGGTCGTTTCATGAAAATTATCGTTAAAAATCGTTCTGGACAAGATATGAGCCATATGGGATCATACCTTAAATCCTTTCTGCCTTATGTGCAGAAAAGAATGGGGTTTAATCGCCCACCAGCGATTTTCTTTGATTCTGATCCTCAAAATGCCGAAAATGTGCTTGGAAAGACCGCATATTACAATCCAGAGACCGAAGAGATCGTAGTTTTTGTTGATAAGCGTCATCCAAAGGACATTTTGCGTTCTTTATCTCACGAATTGGTTCACCATAGTCAAAATTGCCGTGGAGACCTTAATCCTGAGATCGCAGGCGAGACAACACCAGGGTATGCCCAAACAAACGCCCATATGCGAGCTATGGAAGGCGAAGCCTATCTAAAAGGCAACGGCTATTACTTTCGCGATTGGGAAGATTCATTGAAGAATGGTCTTGAAGAAACTAATTATAAACATATTACAGGAGATAGTCATAAAATGGCGACTTATGAACAATTAAAAGAGGATATCACTAAAAAAGTGGTGGCTGCTCTTACAGAAAAATTAAATGAAGGCAAGAAAAAGCCTGACGGCGACGGCGATGGTGTTCCACCATGGGCAGATAAGGACGATAATGACCCAAAAGTCCAAGAAGAAGCTGTTCTGCTCTTACAGAAAAATTAAACAACAATGTTGAGGAAGCGGCAAAGCCCGATTTCTTAGATATTGATGGTGATGGAGATAAAGAGGAGCCTATGAAAAAGGCTACTAAAGAAAAAGAACTTAAAGAAGGTGAACCCTGCGGAACCTGCGGCAGCGTTGAAGATCGCGCCATGGAAGCCATGAAGGCTGTTCATGATTTAGCTAGCGCAGCAGGAGTAGATTTACAAGCCGATGTCTCTGGTCCCGGCGATGTTGAATACGGTGAAGACGAAGAAAAACTTGAGGAAATGTATCAGGTGTATGATCACGGTGGAAACTTGAGAGACACCGATGCTGAACAAGCTCAGTATGAGAAGGCTAAGAAAGAGAAGGAAGAAGAGGAAAAACGCAAAGCGGCATTTAACTCTGCTAAGTTCCAAAGAGAAAATGAAGAGCTTGAGGAGGCTCAAGAAGAAAAAGTTGTGGAGGAGGCTATCTCCAATGATCAATGGTATCAAAGTGAGTTATTTGAAAGTCTCAAAAAGAGATGGACAAAATAAATGAAAATGATTTTGACCAATACATCGTTGTCTGGTCGGATGACACAACACGAATTTATGATCCCTTCACCAATCTTGAGAATGCTTATCAACACATGGTAGAGAAGCTTTCTGAAGGGAAGTGGGCTTGCGTAAAGTCAAAACATAAATTACCTAAGATACATTATTCACATAAAAGGAGATAGAAAAATGGCATCACCAAAAAAGAAATGGTTAAGAAGAAAAGCAGCAGAACTTGCAGCACAACAAGAGGTGGCAAAACCAGCACCCGCACCGGCTCCAGAGGTTAGACCTGTGGTAAAGCCTGTGGTAAAGCCTGCTCCAAAAGCTGTTGTAAAACCAAGAAAAGAAGATTAAAATGGATTACGACGCTCTAACAAGAAAGTTTTTAACGAATCTTAAAGAAGGCGTAAACCACAAAGTGGGTCTTAGGGAATATGTTCAAGCCCTTGGCGAAACTTTGTCGTCTATTAACCCTCGTACACAAACAGAACAAAGGCGTTTGGCGATGGCTAAAGAGCAGCTTAATCAAATCAAAAAGCAAACAAGACGCTTACAAGAGCGAGTTGCTATTCTTGAAGAGCAAGTTGCAGTCTTAGAAGAAAACAAGGACATTTAATTATGGGTGGTGTTGCCGGAGGAATGGCTCATTTATATAATGATCCATCCTTATCATTTAATGATATTAAAAAAATCCTATCCGCTGCATCTCGTGGAGAGATTGAAGGAACCGAGAAGACAGACGGATACAATATTTATCTGGGATATGTCGATGGCAAGCCGCGAGCGGCTCGTAACAAAGGTGATATGGCAAAAGGTGGCATGGATTTCGCCGCCCTGGCTGCCCGTGAGTTTAAAGGCGGACCCGAAGTTCGCAAAGTTTACTTGGACGCCTTCAGAGCCTATTCTATGGCTTTGGACACCCTCTCAGAGAAAGAGTTAGACGCTGTTTTTGGCGAGAACGGCGAAGTTTTCTATAATACCGAAATTCAAGGTCCAAGTGCCTCAAATGTTGTGAACTATGACGCAAATGTGCTTTCAATTCACCCAACGGGACACAAAGCATACGATAAAGAGACAAATCAGTTAGAACTTGTGAACACAGCTAACAATTCTGCTGCTTTGGATAATGTTATTGATCGTTTTGAAGAAAAGCTTCAAGACGAAGATTTCAACGTTCGTCGTACTGCTGTTCTTAAGCTGAACAAGCTTGACAGCGATTATGACCTCAATATTGCCCTAAATAAGATGGAAAAAGCCGGTTTTTCTGGTGATATGACCATTGGAGAGTATTTAGAGCAAAACATAATGGATTATGTCAATCAGAAGCTTGGATATCTATCTGACGATATAAAACAGAAAGTTGTTGATAGAATTGTCAAGAAAGAAGGCAATTTGGGTATTCCACAGATTACAAAAGGCATGCCCAAGGCTGAAAAGCAAAAGATCAGCGCATTTATAAAGTATGGCCCCTCTCTCCTTAAAAAATATACTTATCCTCTCGAAGACGCAATTCATGATTTCTCTGTTGAGCTTCTTCGTGGACTGCAAAGTGCTTATATTCTTGATAATGAAGCACAGGTAGAAAAATTAAAGAAAGAAGTGGCTGATGCTATCAAAGCTCTCCGAGAATATTCAGGTCCAGGCGCAGAAGAGGCACACGAAATCTTATTTCAACAGTTAAAGAAGCTTAAGCATCACGACAATATTAGCACAGCCGTTGAGGGCTTTGTTTTTCAAATTGGCGATCAAGTGTATAAGTTCACAGGCAATTTTGCTCCTGTAAACCAGCTACTTGGACTTTTCAGATATGGAAGGGGCAAAGTGCCAGCGCTTAAAAGTCAGGAACTCAACGAGGTAGAGAATTATTTTAATTATCCCTCCCATGCAGAAGTGGGTGATGTAACAAACGAGCCAAGCAACCCCGAGGACAAAAAATACCTTGTTATAATTCCAGGCGGGTTTAAACCACCGCATCTTGGACACTACAATCTTGTGAAATCTTATTTGGATCACCCATCTGTAGAGCGAGTTGCAATTATTATTGGCGATTCAGAACGAACTGATTCTGAGGGTAAAATTAGTATTGGTTTTGATGAAGCAGTACGAACTTGGAAAGAATATGGAATTTCAGAGGGTCCAAACATAACCCTTATTCGTGCTCGTAAGCGTCAAAACAAAAAAGGCGATGACTACGAAAATCCAATGGCTGACGCCTATGATTTGGTTCAGGAAATTGATCCACAAGAATTAAAAGATGGAAACATGGCTGTCGCTATGGGTGCCTCAACAAAAGACGGCGACTATGAGCGTGCTGTTAAGTTTGCACAATCACATCAGCCTGGTTCTCGATACTATCGCGAAGGCGTCACGGTTACAGAACCACCTGTTAAAGTTCGTGCCGAGGACTTTAGTTATCCCGAGGGCTCTAAGCACGCAGGCAAGCCTATTTCTGCAACACATATGCGACAAGCGATTGCCGATGGCGATTTAAAAGAATTTTCTTATCATGTTCCAGAAGTTGCACGCAAATCAGAGAAAGCTCTTGAAAATTTAATGAACGATCTTGCTGGTCGCGGTTCCTACACCAAACAAGAGCGACCTAACTATGATGACGGCACCACCGCTACGCCTCCATTAAACCCTGCTGCTTTGTACAAAATTGGGGAAGGGTTGGACATCTTTAATTTATTAGAGAAGGTTATAGAGGAGAATATGGATGTTGATGAAGCTCTTGAAGAGATCTCCTCCATGGCTGGCGGTGACGTTGCAATAGGTGTTGATAAAGAAGACAAAAAGGGTAAGAGAAAACCCACTATTTTCCGTGAAGACGAAGAAATTGAAGAAGACAGAGGCGTGAAAGGTCAGCCTGGAACAAATTATCCGAGCACTCGTGATGCAGACGACGATACCAATGAATATCCGACTGAACCAAAATATAAAATAGCTAAAGAACAAAGTGAAGTTGAAGAGATAGCAAACTATTTATTAGAAGCAGGAGTCTTTATAGGATGATTGATAGACAACAATTCGTGGAAGAACTTAAGCTCAGAGAGCAGATTCGTAGAGCGATTAACATTATTAGAGAGAAAAAAGAGACAAAAGCAAAAGCAGTCTTGGCAGAAGAAACAAAGCTGCGTAACCTTATTCGTAGTCTTCTGAAAGAGCAAGAGGGTACCGGCGATGAATCTACTGGTATTGCATTCTTGCGTCGTGATTTAAAGAAAATTTTACCTGAACTTGAAGAGGCATATACTTCGTTGAGAACATCTGTGGAACAAAGAACATCTTACAGAGCACATATTCTAAATGCCATTCAAAACTTAATTGAGGTTTCTGATACAAACTTCAATGCTACTCCAGATAAAGATCCTGGTGAAGAAGCCGTGGGGATTGAAGAAGCAATTGGCGTTAATGTAGATACTACCCCCGCCGCAGATGTTAAGAAAAGAATTGATATTGGCAGAGAAAAACCTGATCAAGAAAAAGATGAAGTAGATACTGAAAAAGAAAAAGAAGAAGCAGAGCTTAAAGACTTCGCAATTGCTGGTGAAGATAGAACAGGTGCTGTTGAAGCACTGAGAAGTATGAAACAAATTGAACACACTATTAAGAAAACCTATAACGGTTTATTTGACCCAAATGACCGAGATCTTTACGCTGATTATCTTTTGACAAATCTTCAATTATACTTTGATGAGTTTGAAGAAGAGCTTCAAGCTGTGGTACCCGAGCCGGATAATCCCGATTATGAACAACGAAAAGCAGCCCCTGAACCGCCTGCTGATACAGGAATTCAATCTGAAGATAACGATCCTCTTTAAAAAAGATCGTCAAAAATTATAAAAACAAAATTTTATGTGCTACCCTGGGTGGGTAGGTGGCTTTATGAGTTGGAAGAAACAACGTAGACTACAAGGTAAAACTAAAAACTATAGTTTATCTAAAAAACTGAGACTTGAAAATAGATCAAATGATGAATTTGAAATTATGATTAGTCAGTTAACTTTAGAAGAACTAATTGGTCTTAAGTTAGAATTAGCATCTAAAATATTAGATGGTAGATTGTTTGGTTTACCCGTCTGGTCTTCAATGCATTCAATAGTTCAAGACGCAATGCTGAAGTGGGTGTACTCTGCTTCGCGCACTAAAGCAGAAGCAGTTAGATATCTGGGTATTAACCAGTCAGACTTTAAAGAATTGATAAAAAAATATAAAGTAGATGATTATTTCTCAGATTTAGATGTTGATAATGATAATAAAGTATGATATAGTTTATGTTATACAAAGAGATAGTGTTACAAACTTAAAGGGATAAACGCGAGTTCAATGTCTCCAACGAACTCCATACACAAAGTAGGTGTGAATCAGATTGAAGGGAGACTGGCAAGGCGATGAGCAAGGCAGATTCGTCAGTTTGTAACAATTTAGAATTTAAGGGGATGAAACGGCTTCGACAGGATAAGAAAGAAAAATAGTGCAAGTAGGATTGAACATCCTTAATCGTTCAAAAACAACAATTGCAAACAATAACGCAAACTTCGAATTAGCACTCGCTGCTTAATCGGGAGGTCGCTCAAAACCTTCTATCCAATTTGAGCAGATACCGCAACAGGGTAGTAAGCGGTATTTTATAGCTACCAAAACATATCAATTGGGATTGGGTGAGGGTTTAGCTTGCCAGTTGATTAATCACCCCGCTTTTGTTAATTTTCACAGAGTGGAAGGTTGGGATTACTACCCGGCAAAAATTAACTAAACTTGTGAACGACTACTATTGGACTTATTTTGGACGCGGGTTCGACTCCCGCCATCTCCACCACTTCATAAAAAAAGGAAAAAAAATATGATTAATAAAATTATGACCTGCCTTTTAGGCTTAGGTATTATGAACACAGCAGTTGCTGCTGATGATTGGAATTCTCGTAAGGGGATCAGATTTGGATATAACTATGCAAACGGTGCTGATGAATCTGATAGAGTAGATAGCCCACATATGTTTGCTATGGGGTTCGAAATGCAACAAACACGATCAGGTGGATCTTGGTTAGATGTGTTGTTTATTCAGAACGCCACAATTAGTGGACTTGACCAAAGTATTATCGCTCCATCATTCAGTGTATTGGTTGGTTTTGAAATTGATAAACAGGTTCAGATTGGAGTCGGACCAAATGTGACTTTCTATGATCCATCTGGAGAGGATAATTATTTTCATCTTCTCGCCGCTGTAGGTTATACAGCAGAAGCCGGTATCTTTAGTGTACCCTTGCATCTTTTCTTTGTACCAGATGTTAATGGATACTATCGTGTTGGTGCAACAACTGGTGTTAACTGGTAAGGAATAAAAATATGACAACACTTAAAACAAGAGTTACTGAATTTTTCTCTGGCACTCATGAACAACTTATGAACCTCATAGGAGGGGCAAAACAGACTGAGACAGAGGATATGAGTCACTATACGGTAGCAGAATTAAAAACTATGGCAAAAGAACGTGGTCTTACGGGATATTCTTCTCTTAAGAAAGCGGATCTTATTGAATTGCTAAACAATTAAAAGGAAAAAAAATATGATTAGATTATTCACACTTGGTCTGCTCGCGCTTGGATGCCGAGCAGGTCAAAATTATGATGATGTATACGAAGGTCCAGTTCACGGAAAGGTGTCAGGACTTGTTACATCAATTGATGGTAGCCCACTTAGCGGTGTTAATGTTTCCGCTCAAGATGTGTCTGCCGTAACGTCTGAAGATGGTACTTATACTTTGTTGGATATGGATCCAGGGGAGAATATTGTTGTACAATTTTCAAAAGAAGGATATGCTCGGAACTATACCACTGCTACCCTTCACTCTTGGGAGACTGCTGCTTCAAATGCTTCTTTAATTGAAGCAGACGGCTTTGTCACAATTGATAGCACAACTTCCAGCAATGTTGAGGTATTTGGTACCAAGATTAGGTTTTCAGAAAATTCTTTCTTTAATTCTGATGGTTCTCAATACACAGGCGAGGTTACCGTTCAGGTTACTCATGTTGATCCTTCCACACAAGAAGTGTGGGGCGCACCAACTGATTTAACCGCAATTGGTCATAGTACCCCAGGTGATGGAAGAGCCAAGGATGTTTCAAATGTTTCTCAGCTTGTATCATATGGTATGGTTGATGTTGCTTTGTTCGACACTGATGGTCAAGAATTAAATATTTCTGCTGACACCCCAGCATTTTTGGATATCCCAATCACAAACGGCGATTTACCAGAGGTTTATCAATTATCCCCAGGAGATACTCAAGCATCTTGGTCATTTGATCCTCAAGTGGGTCGTTGGACTGAAGAAGGTGTTGGAACAATCGTAGAGGAAGATGGAGTTGTATCATTTCAGTTTGAGGCATCCCACTTTTCTTGGTGGAACTGCGATCAGGGATTTGTACCTTCCTGCGCTTCAGGACGCATTCTTGATATTACTGGATTCCCAGTCCGTGGTGCTGAAGTAACTTGTGACGGGGCTCAGTCGTTCTCAACTGCTACTACCGATGACGAAGGTTATTTTGTTTGTAGTGTTCTCGTTGGTGATGAGGTTACCTTTACGGCAACTACTGTTGTAGACAGCCGTCTTTGGTCCCAAGAAACCGTTCAGTTTATGGATGGTGAAGGTTCCAGCGCTGCTGATTGCGAGCCTGTCAAAAATCTTGATATTGATGTTTGTCGTATTGCAGGTACGATTAACGTACAAAATGTTGTAGGTATAACCGAAGTTGAAGCAGAACTACATTCTGACAATGTTGGAGGATTTTTCTGGGAACCACCAGGAGATCTTAAATATTGTAATGATCCTTTGGAATCTTTGAGCGTAGGCGAATGTTGGTCTGGAACTCACGAAGAAGTTCAACGAGCTTTTCCTGAAGGGGCTATTCCTGGTATCCCTGCTGACTCGCGTTCAGTTGGAAGGTGGCTTGAGGTTCGTACCGAAAAAGAAAGGTACAGAATTGATCAGGAATCAGTTGGTTCACAGCCAAATTACACTTGGGACAATTTCTCGTTCGATGGCGTAGAGGTTATTGACCAGCGCCCAGAGTTTCATGCTGGTGACATTCTTGATGTACAGGCACCTGGAGATTATTCCTCATATTTCGGAGCTTGGGAAGCACCTGGCTTTGCAATTATCCCAACAGCAACCAATATTGATTCTAACGGAGATGCATCGCTCTCACTTGGCGCAAGTCTGTCAGTTTCTTACGATGGTTACGACCAAGATGAAGTATTTGTAAGTGCTTATTCTGGAGATACCCAGATGTTCTGTAAGTTTGAAGATAATGGTCGTTTTACCATTCAATCTACGGGCTTAAGTTCAGGCTGGGGCGGGCTTTCTGTCTTTCACTTGGAGACTGATTTGTTTGCTGGACCAGACGGATTACCGATTCGTACACAAGTTTTTTCAGGTGGGACAATTCCACTTGATATAAAATAAACAAAAATTTTGTTTATCTCCAAAGACGGGGGCAGCGAAAGTTGCCTCCGTTTTCTTTTTTTGTTCGTATTTACTTTGTGGCTATTAAAAGAAAATACCTCGCAAAAGTTTACGCTGCTAAATATTTGGCTTGTGATGATGTCCTCTGGGTAGCCGAGGAACTATTTAGTATAATGCAGGAAAGTATTTCATTCGACTCTTCTGTAAAACAGGAAGTTACAAAAGAATTTTTAGTTGACATCATAGAAATTATGACAGGAATCAATGAAGACTTCACTCTTAAAGTAACTGATGAGTATTTGAAACTTGCTTTACAATCTAACACTGGAAAATAAAAAATGAAAGATATATTTTGGCTAACTGAAGACTTTGATGCTGCTCGCGGAGACGAAGATGCAGGTAGTAGCAATGATAATAACATTGTGTCTGCCCAAGACAACAACATTTACTTTTATTCAGAAGTTAGCAGACCAAAAGTGCTCTCTTTAAACAAAAGCTTAGTAAGAGTTTCAAACAGTATTCGAAACAGGTCTTCAGTGCTACAATGTGAGGATATTCCTATCAATTTGCATATCTGTAGCTACGGCGGTTCTGTTTTTTCAGGTTTTGCGGCAGTTGATTATATTGCTGAAAACAAGGTTCCCGTTCATTCATACATTGATGGTTGTGCAGCTTCAGCCGCTACATTAATGAGTGTTGTTGCCGAAAAAAGATTTATGCACAAACGCTCTTTCATGTTAATCCACCAATTATCTTCCGGTATGTGGGGAAATTATGAGGCGCTTAAAGACAGCATGGAAAATTGTGATATCCTTATGGAGACAATCCGTGACATTTATAATAAGCACACCAAGATTCCAAAAAAACAACTAAACGATATACTCAAGCGCGACCTGTGGTTTGACGCTGAGACCTGTTTAAAATATGGTTTAGTTGACGAAATAATTTAAAATGAAAAATAAAATTTTAGATATAGCCGAGGTGCTATTGTATGTCAGCACTGGATTCTTTTTTTGCCATATTGTATTTCATATGTTCTTGACATTTCTTTAACACACACCTTCCTATATATGTGCTAATATATAATTGTATTTAGGAGAATCAATGAGTCCAAATAAAAAGGCAAGTTTATTTATTTTTACAAGTTCGCTGTTTATATTCTGGCTTATGTTCAACATAACAACTTGTGCTTTAAATCCTTGACATTTACTTGACAACTTAATTGTTGACAAACCTATCAATTTTGTGCTATATTATATATGTAATCAAGAGGGAAGAATAATATGAAAGTTCGCAATGCAATCAAAAAAGTCAAGAGCCATTTCAAAAAACAAGGTATTGACATTCAAATCAGTTCTCCAGAAGAAGGTGGTGACTACAAGTGGAGATTTCAACATGAAAACTATGTTGGATCGTTTTCTGTTAATGGGATGCGCGGTCATGAGCCAGAAGCTTTAGATGGTGAAGCCACATTGTTTCATGTCCGCCACTTCAAAGATCACTCAGATTCGATGACCGACTACTTTGCTGGTTCTTTCCGAGATAATGTCACTCAAGTATGTGAGAGCCTTTTGCCCTCACCATCAAAATACAAGACTGGACAACTTGTCCGTGGAAAAGAAACCAAACGAGCACAACGCTGGGGATTTTCTGGTAAAGTTGGTCTTATTACCGATACCGGCTCTGGACAAGCAATGGTTCTTTGGAATGGTGAAAAGCCTAACCGCTCGTATATCAGCGAGCGTGATCTTGAGTTGGTGAGCGGCTGATGAAACCAATGAAAGTAGGAGACCTCGTAGCTTTATCAAGCTACGGGGCAAATCTAGATGGGCTATATCCATTTACTGATTTTTATCGTTCAAAAAACCGCGAAGATAATGTTCCATTACGCGGTATTATTGTTAAGGTTGACTATCGTTTTTCCTATAACATATATTATATCAAATGGATGAAGACCCCTGCCCCCATTGGTCGAAATGGTCGTTGGGGATGTGAGTGGTTTGAGCGCAAAGATTTAAAATATGTGAGCAGGGCATGAGAACCATTCGCGGTTCGGGCTGGTGGCTCCTCGGTCATGCGCCTTGGGAAGAAAACATCGGCAAGCAGTGCAAGTTTATAGATGACGATGGTACCGAGAAGAAAGGAAAAATTATTTCTGCTTGGAACCTTAAAGAATACAACCAACAATGTTATACTATCTGTATCCCTTCCGATGGTAGGGAGTTTGAAAGAATTTATAGCCTCAACATCGACAAAGTTGAGGTTTTACAAAAATAGGAGAAATAAAATGGAAAATACACCAAACACTCTTGATGAGTTAATTACCCTTCTTGAAGGGACCAGAACAGATTACGATAAGTTTTATACTGATGGAAATTCTGCTGCTGGTACTCGTGTAAGAAAAGTCATGCAGACCGTAAAAACTACGGCTCAAGACGTTCGACTTCATGTACAAGAAACTAAAAACTCTGATTAAAAAATGCTGCCCCTTAGCTCAGTTGGTTAGAGCAACGGACTGTTAATCCGTGTGTCCTCGGTTCGAGTCCGAGAGGGGCAGCCATTTTGCACCCGTAGCTCAGTTGGATAGAGCAACAGCCTTCTAAGCTGTGGGTCATAGGTTCGAGTCCTATCGGGTGTGCCATTTTTGAAGACAGCTTACAGAACATAAATAACAAAAGTTAGACGCTTAACAAACCCCTACTTATACGCCCGTAGCTCAGGGGTTAGAGCGTTGTTCTTATAAAGCAAATGTCGTGGGTTCAATTCCCACCGGGCGTACCATTTTAGAGGAAAAAATGAAGAAGTGGAGTGACAACACCATGTTGGAATCAATCATAAATCCAACAGATAAAGGTTATGAAATAAAAATTAAGAATCCTGAGATTACATTCTTAGGTGTTCGCAAACAGCCTGATTATGCAACGGCATATATTACATTTTATCCAAAGAATAAAGTTATTGAACTTAAAACTCTCAAAGAATATTTTTATCAATTTAGAATGAAAATCCTATCCTATGAAAGAATTATCAATGTTGTTTATGATGATCTAATGGAAATATATGATCCTGAGCGATTAAGGATTGTTATGGAATTTAACCCTCGCGGAGGTATCAGTTCTAAACTGGTTATTGATTCAGATTGGGAAACCCGTGGCGGAGACGAAAAGTTTAAAGACTGGATCGGTCAAGAGGATAAATGGTAAAAATTATTTTAACAATGTTGCTGGCAAACAATACTGCCTATGCTAACATTAGTGTCAAGCCACGAACTTATGTCTGGCATACACATCATGAGCATTGTGTTCACCGCCCTCCCCCTAATCCAAATGGTGCTTGGGCGTGGGTGCCCGGTAATTATATATTTATACAAACCCGATTTGGTTTTGTGAGGCGCGTATGGAAAGATGGACACTGGAAGCTTAAGTCACATAAAAAAATATGAAAAGTATTATTTTAACATTATCGTTAGTTGCCTGTGGCTCTAAGAGTGAACCGCCCGATGAGGAGCTAAAAGACACTACTGCAAAAGTTGATACTATTGAAGATAGTGAAAACAACGCACTGGAAGTACCAGATATTAATGTAAGTGGTTATGATTTTCCAGAGCGATGCACAACAATTATGGAGAATAGGGATCATCATATTGCTCCAAAAGAGAAGGGACTAAGACCTAAAATTTGTAATCTTACAGGTATTGATCAAGCGGGTCGTGAAAACAATCTTTATGACTTTGAGGGTGATGTTATAGTTCTTGTTATTATGAACACAACCTGTGAGGAATGTATTGCTTGGTTGGATAATGACGGACCATATCAAATGCTTAAGCCACTTGACATCACTACTATAAATGTTATTACAAAAAATAATGATGGCATGTGGGCATCACCTTCTGATATAACAAAACTTCATACAGATTATAACCTTAGTCACTATCCGGTACTTGCAGTAGATCCAAGAATTATAGGTGAAGGTCCAGAACAATTTAAAGGTCAACGCAATGACGACATGCTCTCTCCTATGTTTTATATTATTGACAAAAACATGCGTTTAGCATGGTCTTCCACGGGTAAGCCATGGCATGAAAATTTTCATGCTTGGACAGAGTGGCACGCACCCGTACAGGACTTGACACTTGAATAATGCCGCCTTAGCTCAGTTGGTAGAGCAGTTGCCTTGTAAGCATCAGGTCGTCGGTTCGACTCCGACAGGTGGCTCCATTTTATGAATAATAAACTCAAAAAAGTTGTTGTCTGGAGATTGATTTCTTTTACAATTGCCAGTATTATTAGTTACTGGTATCTTGGTGAATTTAAGAAGTCGTTTGAGCTAACGCTCATACTCACCGTAGTTATGACAACTTTACATTATTTTTATGAGGAATTCTGGGAGCGTAAAACTATTTAAGGTACTATGAAAAAGTACCATGGCTCCCGTAAGCAGTTTTCTTATATTGAAAACGAACAATTTATCTCACCACTGGAAGTAGTTGATAGAGTAAACGACGACGACTTTATTGATGTAATCAATGAAATAGTCTCTGATCGCTGGCTTCAAAAATATAATACTGATTGGCTTAAGAAATTAAGAAGAGAAGTGGACAATCAACGAACTGGTTTCATTCCAGAAAGAAAGAAAGTATCTTTAATTAAGTCTATGTTGGCTTGGTGTGAAGGTCAAGATATTACCTTTGGTGTTGGGTTGAACGAGGGTAAATATTTTCGTGATATTGCAAAGGATGTAGTTAATAGTTTATTGCAATTTCCGTTTGGTCAAGTTGAAAAATACGAAGATATTTTAAATGAGCACTCCCATAAATTTCGCAGAAGAGGTGACGGAGTTCTTGGAATTCATAAAAACAGCACACCCTTTATTGAGGAAAACAAAAAATTAATTTTGCTCGCTTATCGACATTTTCTCCCAAAGGTCGAGGAATCAATCACTTTTGTTCAATATGATAAAGATAGAATTGTTAGAGCGGAGAGAATGGGGTTTACCAACACAGCCTCGCACGCCCAATTGACAAGAATATTCCAAGATGCTATACTTGCTTTTAGTAATGAAAGAACATTAAACGAAATTATTGAGCGAGCATCCGGCGGCGTACCAAGGATTATTAAAATGATGAAAAAAGATCTTGGTATTGTCAAGGTGAATTTTGCTGAAGAAAAAAAGAAAGCAGAGTATGAAAAAAATCTAATTCTCTTCAACCGCTTCCTTGATGTGTTATAATATATTATAACTCTATTTACTTTGTTAAGGGCTATTAATGGCAAAACGAAAATATGTAATTGATACAAGCGTTTTTTTAACTGATCATCGGTCAATAGTTAAGTTTGGCGACCATGATATTATCATTCCACTAAAAGTGTTAGAGGAAATTGATAAACATAAGAAAAGACAAGATGTTGTTGGATCAAATGCGAGAAATATTGTAAGATTCCTTGATAAGCTTAGAGAAAGTGGGACTCTACAACAGGGTGTTTCGCTTGGTGAGAACAAAGGCATAGTATATGCCAAAGGATACGATAGTGGTTTTATTCCAGCAGAATTAGATAAGAAAAATGCTGATCATATTATTATCGCCACTGCATTGACTGAGCGGGCATCCTCCAAAGAAGATGTTGTTTTGGTCACCCGCGATATTCAATTAAGGGTTATTTGTGATTCTCTTGGGTTAAAATGTGAGGGATATGAATCTGATCAAGTCGTTGATCACGTCGGCAAGCTTTATGAAGGATTTGCCCAGCTTCAGGTTCCAGAAAGCTATATTGAAGATTTTTACAACAAACAAGACATATACTTAGATGAATCCTTATTAGAGAAAGAGTGTGATTGTCTATATAAGAATCAATTTATTATGTTAACCTCAGAAGCAGACCCAAAGCAGACTGCACTGGCATTCTTTAAATCTTACGCAGCACCAATCCGTGAAATTATCAATTGGAAAAATGGAGTTTGGGGAGTACAAGCAAGAAATAAAGAACAGAAGTTTGCTTTGGATATGTTGATGAATCCCGACTTACCATTAGTGAGTGTAATTGGTAAAGCCGGTAGTGGTAAGAGTTTAATTAGCTTGGCAGCAGGTCTTGAGCAAGTTGTTGGAACAGAATCCAGATATAAAAGATTAATCGTATCCCGCCCAGTCCAGCCTATGGGCAAAGACATTGGTTTTTTACCGGGCGATATGCAAGAAAAAATGATTCCTTGGTTGATGCCAATTCAAGACAACTTACAATATCTCATGGGCGACGACAGAGCAACACTTGAAATGTATGTAGAAAATGGTACAATAGAAATTGAAGCGTTAACATATATTCGAGGTCGCTCAATTTCAAATGCATTTATCATTATTGATGAGTGTCAAAACTTAAGTGCTCACGAAATTAAGACAATAATTACTCGTGTCGGTGAAAATACAAAAATTGTGTTTACCGGCGATATTGAGCAAATTGACAATGTGTATGTTGATGCTACAACAAATGGCTTATCATATGTTGTCGAAAAAATGAAAGACCAGGAAATCTCTGGTCATATTACGCTCAAGAAAGGTGAGCGAAGCAAGGTTGCAACAATCGCAGCCACAATTTTATAAAGGTAAAAAAATGAATTACGAAGAAACCGAAGGTTTAAAAGAAATGGTAGAAACCAATACTGAGATGAAGAGTTGGTTAGTAAATTATGTAGGAGAGATGCATGATCCTGGTTCCGGTGAAGTAACAGTTGAAATGATTGTTGAAACGATGGCTACAGAGTTTCCAGAATTTTTAATGGCAATTGCTGAAGAGAACTGGGTTCGCGGATATCATCAGGCTTTGAACGATGTTGACGCTGGTCAAAAGATTTTAGAAGAACAGACATTATTAGAGCCTGAAACTGGTAATTAAAAATGTCAACACTTCTCATTGAGTATATTAAAGAGAGTGTTCAGCGTCCGGGGATATATTATCTTGCTGGTGAAATACCTGTCTGGTCAGAGGATCCACTACCTGAGCATATTAATCTGCGTGCAGTCCTCGACAAAGTAGAACACATTTTACCCACAGCATATTTTAGGTATGTCGATGCGGTCAAGATTGGCACATTCCCAGAGATGATTGATAGGGAACTGAACGCCATGTATAGCGACGGAGTATTGTACATATCTAATTTTCAGGGCTCAGAGGAAGATATGTATGATGATTTTGTTCACGAGATGGCTCACGCTGTTGAAGATCACAACAGAGAATTGGTCTATGGTGATCAGCGTTTAATGGTTGAATTTCTTGGAAAAAGAAAAAGATTATATAGTATCTTGAAAAATGCAGGATATGATGTTA
>Ga0209128_1000686_pt1 | contig 24799 bp, 32 predicted proteins | sample ETNvirnome_6_100_FD_184072 | JGI IMG/M metagenome (GOLD analysis project Ga0209128, IMG submission 184072) | Marine viral communities from the Pacific Ocean - ETNP_6_100 (SPAdes) (version 2) | ecosystem: Environmental > Aquatic > Marine > Oceanic | place: Pacific Ocean | collected 2013-06-19 | reverse complement strand
CCTCGGCCTCCTCCCTTTTAGTTTCTTCCTTGGTTGGTTGAGACTTAAGACAAACAAGCTTGGCCCATCTATTGCGGCTCATATAGCCAATAATCTGGTTGCTTGCTTGTTAATGGTGTTATGAAACTAGAAAAGCACATATATGAGTGGGATAAAATTGTAATTGGGGGAGATTTGAGATCTCTTCTTTTTGCCGCAACACATAACTATCCAGTTATTTTTGTCAATCCTAATCCGCCCTTTCGTTTTGATATGGTTAGTGAGAAATTAGATTTTTCTTCTTTTGGAGTAAAAAGGGCGCCCAATACACCACAGCTAGAACTTTGGGAAAAAATGCTTTTGCTTTGTGGCTTATCGGGCTTGTTACCTCTTTCCTCGCGCGCCAACAGCATACGAGCAAAGGAGAATCTTTTAGTTATAACAACTGAAAATCTTCGTGTCATCAAAGCCAAATTCAAAAAATTGATAATATTTGAGCCGGATCAAATACAATCCCTTCCGGATACACACAAAGAAGAAAAAGGCCCCAACAGGGTCATAGATTGGTTCAATGTGCGCCTCGGGTGCCACCATGACATAGAATATATTTCGTTCAAGGAAAATTTCATTAAGGAAATCTACTTCTATCCTACCGACCGAAGCGACAACAAAACACTAAAAGATGCAGTTTCAGTTTCCTACTTGACGGATAAACAGATAGATAATTTTGATTTCTCAGAAGTTATGTCAAGGTTCAAAGTTGAACATTTGATGAAGCAGGCCGGGATAAGAGGCCCAATCAATGGATATAGGAATGGAAATCCGATACTTCTTCCTCTGAAGGTTGAGCATGCTGAAAGACAAATCATTCCAAATATTAAAAGAGTTTTTGAACATGACGACAGGTTTGAGTTTGTAGATTTAGATTTGGCGATGATTTTAAAAAGTTCTAAGGTTGCACCCTATATCAAGAAGTTGGTTTCAGTTTGACGAGAGCCAAAGGGGCAAGCCATCTTGCTGGCATTATACCATTGGCCCACGAGCCATTTGATTTTAATTTAGATTGGCACGATAGTTTGATGCCTATTGCGCCGAACTATTATGCTTTTGAAAGATCCGTATATGAGTGCGCCCTTGTCGGCTGTCATACAATTTGGATTGTTGCCGACGATGACATCTCGCCTTTGCTAAGGCACCGGGTTGGAGATTTTGTGGAAGACCCGGGCTATATAGGCCGCAGAAATAAATACCCTTCGATAGAGAGAAGACAAATACCGATATTTTATATTCCATTGAAAGAAAGAAATAGGATTTGTTTTTCGTGGAGCATAATTCATGGCGCCCTGACAGCAAATAATATTGCCGGCACAATAAGTAAGTGGCTCAAACCCGAAAGATTTTATATTTCTTTTCCATATGGAGTTTACGATCCAAAAATTCTTAGGAGCCACAGACAAAGCATAATAAAAGAAGAGAATTTTCTTTTGACGTTCGATGACCATTCAGTACAAGATGGAGCATTTTTGGGCTTCACGCTGAACAAGGATCAAATACTATCATGTATAGAGAAGTATGAAGAGCATGAAAACAAAGTTTTGTTCAATCAGAAAATAAAAAAACATTTACCACTTGACAAAATGCTCTCAGGTGTTATAATAGATAGTGTGAGGGTTGAGTTAGAACAATATCACCCAATCGACAGTTGGGAAAAATACGCAGCCTACATGGGCTCGGAGCTTTCCCGAACACAAAAGCACCCAGGAAAGCTTATAATTTCCTATAGAGAATGGAATCCAACAGGAGAGGAGAATTACCATGACTGACAAAGAAAGAATTAAGAATTTGCAAAAGGCCCTCGGAGTCATCCGGAAGGGAGTTATAGATTTTCAAAATTCTGCGCTGAAGAAGAAACAAGAAGAGCGCGCCAACACTTCACACGAAATTCTAGAGATGGTTGATCGGGTGATTGGTATTTACGCTTAGCAAGCTATTTAGGGGGGAATAATGAGTGAAGAGAATATACCATTTGTAGGCTTGCACGCGCATAGTGTCGCGGGTTCTATATTTGATGCGTTGGGCTATCCGCAAGAGCACATGGACTTTGCCCATGAAAACGGCATGGACGCCCTGGCTCTCACGGACCACGGCAACATGAACGGGCTTGCCTGGCAGGTTTTGCACGCCAAGAAGATGCAAGCAGAGGGTAAGGACTTCAAACCGATTTTCGGCTGCGAAGCTTACTTTGTGCCGTCTATTACAGAATGGCGCGAAGACTATGAAAAGATCATGCAAGACAAGAAGGCCGCACGAGCCGCCAAGAAGTCAGAGACTTCCGGAGCAACGGTGGAGGATGAGGGTGCGTCCAAGAAGGCTGCTCGCAACATCCTTAACCGCCGGCGACACCTTGTCCTGTTGGTTCAGAACCAGAAGGGTCTGAATAACCTTTTCAAGCTGATTTCTGAATCCTACAAGCCCGAGAACTTTTACCGGTTCCCTCGCCTCGATTATGATCTCCTTGAGAAGTACAGCGAGGGCATCATTGCGTCCTCTGCGTGCCTTGGAGGCGTTTACGCCGGCTGCTATTGGGAGAACCGGGAGGAGGGCCCCGAAGCCGTCCTAAACGCTATGAGAGCCACTACTAAACGGATGCAGTCTATCTTTGGCGACCGGTGGTATGGTGAACTCCAGTGGAACAGCATTCCCGAGCAGCACGAACTTAACAAGTATATTATTCAAGTTTGCTTTGAGTTTGGTGTTGAAATGATCTCGACGGCAGACAGCCACTACCCGAACCCAGATGCCTGGAAGGACCGAGAACTTTATAAGCGCCTCGGTTGGCTTGGCAAGGGCCGACCGTCGTGGGCCGACGGCGGTGAACTTCCAGTTGATGTTGGTGAAATCGGGTACGAGTTGTATCCGAAGAATGGCGCCCAGATGTGGCGAGCATACGAAGAGTATTCTGCGGAGTGTGGTGTAGAGTATGACGATCAGTTGATTCGCGACTCTCTCACCACTACACACTTTATCGCGCACGAACGCATCGAGTCGTTTATGCCCGATAACACAGTTCGCTTGCCGGGCTTCGTTATTCCGCCGGGCGAGACGGCAGACTCAGCCCTCCGCAAGTTCTGCTTTGAAGGGCTGCGAGCCAAGAATTTCCACGAGGACGACGAATACATCGAGAGAATGGAGCTTGAGTTGTCGGTTATTGCCGACCGAGGGTTCTCCAAATATTTCTTGACGATGAATGAGATTGCGACGATCGCCAACGAAGTTATGCTTACCGGCCCTGGACGGGGATCGGCAGCAGGCTCACTGGTTGCGTATGCTTTGAATATTACGCAGGTTGATCCTCTCAAGTATGGACTTCAGTTTGCTCGTTTTCTTCGCGCCGACGCCACAGACTATCCAGACATTGACTACGATGTAGCCGAGCCGATGGTATTGAAGGAACTTCTGGTAGATAAGTGGGGCAGCGATGTTGTCGCCCCCATCTCTAACTGGAACACACTCCAGCTAAAGTCACTTATCAAGGACATTTCCAAGCTTTACGATATTCCCTTTCAAGAGGTCAATGCCGTAACTGGAAAGATGATGTTCGAAGCTACCGTTGCTGCGAAGACGAAACACGGCATTAAGGCTGGTGTCTATATCCCGACATTTGAGGAAGTAAAGGAGTTCTCAACAACTCTCCGCGCTTTCTTGGCTAAATACCCGAATGTCGCAGTACATGTTGACGCCCTCTACGGGCAGGTTCGCTCTTGCTCCCGTCACGCTGGTGGCGTGGTGATCGCAGAAGATTTGGATAGCCATATGCCCCTTATTTCCTCCAAGGATGTTCGCCAAACACCTTGGTCGGAGGGGCAAAACGTCAGACATTTGGAGCCTATGGGCTTCATTAAGTTTGACCTTCTGGGGCTCTCTACCCTTCGTATGATTGACGGCGCGATCCGGCATGTTCTAAAGCGCTATGAAGGGAAGGAAGAACCATCGTTTAGTGATGTTATGAACTACTATAATGAAAAGTTACATCCAGACGTTATTGACTTCAACGACCAGAAGGTTTATAAAAGCGTGTTCCAAAAGGGAAGTTGGGCGGGGACGTTCCAGTTCACGGAGACCGGAGCACAAAACTTGTGTAAGCAGGTCCAGCCAACGAATCTTATTGATATCTCGGCTATCACCTCCATCTTCCGCCCCGGTCCTCTGTCGGCGAATGTTGACAAGGACTTTGTAAAGACTCGTAGAAGTCCCGGTATGGTGACTTATATGAACGAGATGCACAGAGAGGTAACGGAAGAGACGAATGGTTTCCTTATTTTCCAAGAGCAGATTGCTATGCTTGCTCACAAGCTTGGTAAGAACTTGTCTCTGGACGAAGGCAACATGCTTCGCAAGGTTTTGACGAAGAAGGGCACGGGCAAGGCAGCCAAGGTAAAGAAGGCTTTGCACGGCAAGTTTGTTGAGGGTTGTGTTGAGAAGGGGATGAAGCAGGGCGAGGCACAACGGCTCTGGGACACCTTTGAGTATTTCTCTGGCTATGGCTTCAACAAGTCGCACGCCGTGTCCTATTCTATGATTTCGTATCAGTGTGCGTGGTTGCTGACTTATTATCCCGAGTGCTGGATGGCAGCGTTCCTTGATAAGGAGCCAGAAACCCGCAAGGAGAAGGCTATTAGTATTGCCAAGCAGTTCGGTTTTGAGATCGAGCCCTTGAACATTAACACTTCCGGCCGAGTCTGGGAGATTAGTGAAGACGGCAAGAGACTCATCCAGCCCCTAACTTCTATTAAGGGACTTGGGGATGTGGCGATCGACCAGATCTTTATTGGGCGCCCATTCGACTCTATCGAGAGTTTCCTTTTCAACGAGGAGATGCGCTATTCCAAGCTGAACAAGAAGTCGCTTGATGTTCTTGTCCGTTCTGGAACTTTGACGCCCCTTATGGACCACCGCTTCACAGGGTTGAAGCACTTCTGGTCTGCTGTTGCCGTCGACCGGCCACGGAAGCCAAAGAACCTTGAGGAGAACATCGACTTGTATGCTCCCGAAGGCGACTTCACCGAGGAGGAGAAGATTCAATCCCTCGTTGACTTGACGGGCCAGTTCCCGATTCGCAGGGTTGTAACGGAAGACATTATGGAGAGGCTCGCAAGTATGTGTATCCCTCCCGTCTCCGAGTATGATCCAGAACTGCAAGTCGTTTGGCTGGTGCCACGCAAGGTCACGCCAAAGAAGACGAAGAACGGGAAGGATTACCTTGTCGTGGATGTGACCGATAGCAACTCTTCTAACATTCGTATTAGATGTTGGGGCGTAGATGTGCGAGGTGGAGACAATATTCAACTCAACAAACCCTACCTTATTCGCCCACAATATAACCTGGAGTGGGGCTTCTCAACAAGGGGTAGGGCATATAAAACTTGGAAAGTGCTTGCATAGTCAGACCAAGTGTGTTATAATATATATAGAAATTGGAGGTTAGTATGTTTGGTAACGAAACAGCTATTGTAGAAGAGATCCGCGATGAAAAGGCGGAAAAGATGATTGAGTATATCAAGAGCCTAAAGGCGATTGAGGATGCCATTGAACCCTATGCCGAGCAGAAGCGTGAGCTTCGCAAGGATTTCAAGGATCAAGGCTGGCTCACAAAGGAAGAGATTTCGATGACCGTCAAGGCTTATCGGATGATGAAGAAGGATACGGATATTGACCAGTTCGTTAGTATCTTTAACTCCCTCACGGACGCAGCCCGAGGCGGAAGTTGATTTTAGAATACTATTCGCTGCCCCACTGCAAACACAAGCCAGTGAGGGCAAACCCGTCAGATGCGGGGTTGGACCTGTGTTTCAATCCACCAGATGGTTGGCATACGGGCATCCTGCCCGGAGAAAGCAAGATTCTACCTACTGGCTTGAAGTTTGGTATCCCACACGGGTATATGTTCCAGATTATGAATCGCAGCGGAAACGCAGCCAAGAAGCAACTTATGGTTGGGGCTTGCGTTGTAGATTCTGGTTACGACGGGGAGGTTTTTGTGAACCTTCACAACACGGGCAAAGAGACACAGACTATTACTGCTGGCGACAAGATCGCACAAGGGGTTCTTATCCCCGTTGTGCCCGTTAGATTCGTGGAGACGAGTAGGGACGCCCTTTATGACTGGTATCCGATTACGATCAGTGATCGTGGAGACGGAGCATTAGGGAGCACAGATGAATAAAAATGTACAAAAGGTAATGTTCTCCAGTTCGACTGGGGATTGGTCAACCCCCCAAGACTTTTATGATAAACTCAACTGGCGCTTTGGTCCGTTTACCTTGGATCCGTGCGCGACAACACATAATACAAAGTGTGCCAACTTCTTTACAGAACAAGATAATGGCTTGGATAAGGACTGGGGTGGCTTTACGGCATTTGTGAATCCGCCTTATGGCCGAGGCATCGGGGACTGGATCAGGAAAGGCTACGAGGAATCTCGAAAGCCCAACACAAAGGTCGTCATGCTCATCCCAGCCAGGACCGATACTAAATATTGGCATGATTATGTGATGAAGGCTTCCGAAGTATACTTTGTGAAAGGCCGTCTTAAGTTTGGCGATAGTCAAAACAGCGCCCCATTTCCTTCGGCGGTGGTTGTCTTTGGCGGGAATACCAGACAACAGATTTTTGGAGCCATTAACCGATGAATAGAGAACAGAGAAGGGCCGCAGCAAAGCAGGCCAAGAAAGATGGGAACCCAGATATGGAAGAGAAGATCGCTCTTTTTGGAAAGCTTTCCGATGAATGTCTCACCTGTGCCCGCCCTTTCGATAAGAAGAATAAAGAGATGGTTATGTCTTGGCACGTTGTTGTGCGAGACGAAGAGGAAAGCGTAAACCTCTACTGTCCGAGTTGTTGGGACAAGGCTATGGGGTTGCTTGAAGAATTCAAGAAGCACCTGGAAGAGAAAAAGAAAGACGATGATGGCGCCTAAATATGGAACCCTGAGCAAAAAGGTTATATTTTATGACTCCGACAAGAGATATGCGGACCTTAAAATACGACTTCAGCACGATGGAATATCGCAGGCTCATTTTTTTCGTGGTATCGTCACAGGTTATTTAATGCAGGATGGAGACATACTTGCCTACGTCGATAAGCTAAAAGCATCGAAAAACATAGGCAAACGAAGCAAAAAGAGCATAAAACGAGAAAGAGAACTAATTAATAGTGGTAAAGAGGTGCTAGACAAACTGGCCCTCGGAGACGAAGAAATCGAAAACATATTCGATATTCTGGAAAAGCAAAACCCAGACCTATAAAATAGCTTTTCTGGAAACTGACTACTATTTATTATACAGTCTGCTGTAGGAGATATTTTTATCATGAGCAAGAAGAGTCTATTAAATGAATCCACCGTGCGTCGATTCATGAAGTACGCAAACATTGGTCACCTTTCCGAGAACTTTATTGGCGAAGGTGATGGATTTGAAGAGGAAGAAGAGGAACTAGACCTCGGCGCTGAGGAAGGCCCTGCTCCCGAGATGGGCGACATGGGCGACGAGGCCCCCGAGGCCCCCGAGGCCCCCGAGGGCGATATGGGCGACATGGGCGCAGAGATCGAGATGTCGCCAGAGGACGCCCTAGCACTCGTACAGGGCCTTGCGTCTGAGATCTCCGACCTTACCGGCCACGAGGTTACCGCCTCGGCTGACGAGGGTGGTGAAGAGGCCCCCGAGGGCGATATGGGCGACGAAGCACCTATGGGCGACATGGGTGGTGAAGAAGCACCTATGGGCGACATGGGTGGTGAAGAAGCACCCGCCGAGGACGAAGAGGGTGTACTGGAAGGCGTCGATATGATTGATGATGAGGAGGTTGTTACCGAAACCCTCCGCCGCGTAACCCGCAGAATCAAGGGTATGCAGAAGCGTGACCGGTTGGCCGAGACTGTTACCAACCGTATTATGAAGCGTCTCCGCAAGAATAAGTGAAAATAAAAGTATAGCAGACTCAAGGCCACGGTAGGTTTTCCCTACCGTGGTTTTTTGTTTGGAGGTTTGATGGATTGGTTAATATTTTTTATTGGATTTTTTAGTGGCATTTTCACTTATAGTGTGTTATCTTCTTTTATAGGGATAGGCCGCATTGGTCTTTATATTCGTGAAGTAGAGAAGAGTGCCCTGATTATGCTGGCATCGTCGGCAGAGTCAATAGCTTTCATACAAAGTATCAAATACAAAACTATGAAAGAGATGGGTATTTCTACTGATACCATTCAGTCTACCAAGAATATAGATGACTACAATTTCAGTGCGTGGAAGAACTCCGCAGTTAGTAAGTTGTTGGCCGCATACCCAGAAAAATACAGAAGTCTAAAAAGATATGTCGACTGGAACACAGCGATGGATTTTTTAGATAAGGTTTATATTAAAGGACACAAGGAGTAGATATGTCTGAAGAAGTAGAAACCGACGAGAAGAAGGAAACAAAGAGCGAAGATGCTCTATCAAAACTTCTTATGGTTGGGGGCCCCGCCGAGCCTGAAATGCGTTCTATGAGCATCATAGGCGATATCAACGAAGAACTAAGCAAAGATGTTCTCGCGTCGTTATGGTATCTGAACACCAGCGCAAAGGTTGAAGAGTTAGTAGATCCTAGCGACCCGGAATGTGAAGAGACCAAAGAGGTTACTAAGCCCTTTGAAATAATCATTTCCACCAACGGCGGCAACGCTGACGATATGTTCGCTATTTACGACGCGATGCGCTATATCCGCCAAGAGGTTGATGTTGAGACTTTTGGCCTCGGCAAGGTTATGTCGGCTGGAACTCTGCTTCTTGCCGCAGGCACCAAGGGAAAACGCAGGATCGGCAAGTATTGTCGCGTAATGATTCACTCTGTTATCGGTGGTCACATCGGCCCAATGCACCAGTTGGACAATGAGATGAAAGAGATCAAGGTCATACAAGAATCTTATATTAGGGCTATCTGTGAGGAAACCAATCTTAACGAAAGAAAGCTTCGTTCCTTACTGAAGAAAAAGATTAATGTTTACTTAACTGCCGAGGAGGCAGTTCAGCACGGCTTTGCCGATATTGTTGTATAGGAGATTAGCCGATGAGTATTAGAAAGAAAGGATGGGAAGTTCTTCAAACGGGATCGGCCCTATATAAGATAGCACATAGCGAAAACCTGCCTTGTTGTACGCTTTGCGCGATGTGGTCCCTTGATGTTGTGGAGAATGTTTGCGAAAGCAGCGTAAAGCGTTACGCAGCACACGACCTCTCCTGGTGGAAGGCAGCAAATGTATACGATCCCGAGGAGCCGTGGAGTGCCCTTGAAGCCTCACAGGATATGTTTGGGGGCGTCATAGCGTATGAGGAGGAGGTGGACGACCAGGCACCCTCCCTGACCCCCGGAAGATGGCACATCGTCCAGCGTTGGCGTCGTCTGGACCTGGGCGACGACGGTATGGAAGACGACCGAGTGGAGCAAGGCGCTTCCGGCCACACCTACTTGGCATATGCCGACAAAGAAGGAAAAGGCGTCACGATCATTCAAAGTAGTGTTGCCAAGGGATACAGAGTAAACAAGGGAACCTGGGAAGGCAACGCCGGCCTGAAAGGATATTCAGTTGGAATCCTAACTTTACCTGAGTAAAATACTATTTATATATTATGGGAGTCGTTTGATATGAATACAAACTGGGATCGATTGATCGAGAATCACTTTGCGAAGAAGAAGGAAAGAAATAGTCTTACATTAGATTTGCTTCTGGAGTCTATTAGTGAGGCGATGGGGGAAATGCCTGTCAAGGATGAGTATCTCTTGACCGAGGAGTCGGGTGAAAAGAGGTTCAGTATGAGTATCCCAATCCCGCGCCTGGTGCCAAGTGAAGCGTGGGGTGATCCGTCTAGTCAATCGCGACAAGATGTCGACAGGATTTTTGCCTCCATAACAAGGGGGGCCGACATAGAAGCAAGAATAGCTCATGTTAATTCTTTCTTGGATCCTGTGCAAGCCGTCAAAAAGGCACCAGGCGGCAAAGTGAACACTCTCCTTAATATGATGCAAATCATTGAGGCATTGCAAGCAACCATTAACGATTTTAATGAATCTTCAGCCGGCTTCGTATTTGAAGGCTTTATGGCTGCGTTGACAGGTGGCCGCCAAGAGGCCGGCCGCGTCGGCGGCACATTGCCGATCGAAGATTTTATTACCGGCGACGGTGAAAATGTTAGCTTGAAACTTCTAAGTCCGAATACTGGTATTCACGGTAGTTTTACTAACCTTGTTGATTATTTGTTTATTCGCGGCGGCTCTGGCGTGGAGAATATCAAATATTTGATTGCTTATAAAAATTCTGAGAATGACGCCGTTGCACAGTTGGCTTTATGGGAGTTTATGATTGGAAGAGAGAATTTTATCGATATAATGGTTATCTCTAAAAATGGAAACCTCCTCGGAGAACAGGCCGAGGCCCTGAAGCGGCACACTCAAATTTGGCAGGATTCCCCAGAGTGGAGAAAAACCATGGCTAAATTACTTTTACAGACTCCCGGCTACACTAATAAAAAAGGTATGTTTTTTGCAAACCTCACCGCCACGGGTGAATTTGAGGAGCGAGAAGACGCTGTACCTGATCCGAAAGTAAAACAAAATCAGTTTAATCTAATGTTAAAGCAGGGCCAACTGAATAAATTGAAAGTCGCCGCTAAAGAGGAAGGCGCCTTGGCGGCTAAGGATGGGACAACATTTGATGATTGGATACAGGATTTTAATTTGGCGCTCCCCCCAAAGCTCAAAAGTGGCAAAGAGGGAAAGAAGCGAAAAGCGGCTCTCAAAGCACTAGAAGCTTCTTTTGAAAGGGGCTACGCCGAAGCAAGAGCATCGAGGGAAAAAGAGGGAGTTGTTGCAGAATCTTATTTTGGTTCTTTTCACGAGAGAGAGAAGAAGCTAATGAAAGAAGAGATTCTATTGGAAGATGCCGCTTCCGGCGGCAGCCAGTTCAAAATCAGCAGAGGTGATATGACCCAGATCGAGCCTCTTGCACAAACAAAGTTTTACGGGGTAATTGATTTGGGTCAAAAAAACATAGACGAACTGGTTAAAATCTATATTGAGAAACTTGGCGAAGATTTGATGGCCCTGCTCGAAAATACAAAGAACTTCTCCGAGAATATCGGACGCTACTTCAGCGAAGACGACCGCGCCGTCGCGACAACTGCCAACCAAACTGCACGCGGCCAAGGCGAAGAGATTATCAAAAGCCTTGAAGAGCGCGAGAAAGAAGAAGAAGTTTGATTAAACACTTGACAACCATGCCCAATGTGGTTATAATATAGTATAAGTAAGAGGTGAGTGTTGCCAAAAAACTATGATGCGGGATCTTCTCTAAGCCAGAAGATCCTTGCTGGCGTTGATAAACTTGCTGATAATGTCGCTTCAACCCTCGGTCCCCGAGGCAGGAACGTGATTATTAAGCAAGCAGGGAAGCGCCCCATCATTACAAAGGACGGCGTGACCGTCGCAGAGTTTGTGGGCTTGGAAGACCCATTTGAGAATGCGGGGGTGCAAGTTATTAAACAAGCCGCACGGCAAACGAATGCCGTTGCTGGCGACGGAACAACAACCGCGACAGTTTTGGCTCGTGCCATTCTCCACGGCGCGCACCGTCATATCGTTGCTGGCGCCTCCCCTATTGAGGTCAAGCGCCAGATAGACAACACTGTCGAACAGTATGTCCAAAACCTTAAAGAGATGGCCCGTCCTATCCAGAGTGAAGAAGACATCGCACACATTGCAACCATCGCAGCCAACAACGACGACACGATCGGCAAGCTGGTTGCCAAGGCCATTGACTGCGTGGGTAAGGACGGCTCTATCTCCGTCGAGGAGGCGCGCTCGCTCGAAACCAGCCTAGACCTCATGGAAGGCTTCCGGTTCGACTCCGGGTACACAGCCACGGCCTTCATCACAGATGAACGAAGGGGCGCGGTTGTCTATGAAGATCCGCTGATCCTCGTTGCTGACTGCAAGATCGACAAGGTGGAAGATATCCTGCCGGTCCTTGAAGCCGTAGCAAGGGAAGGGAGACCCCTGATTATCGTTGCCTCCGACATTGAAGGCCAGGCCCTAGCGGCCCTCATTATGAACGCTATGCGCGGCACGATGAAGATTGCATCCGTCAAGGCTCCGCGCTACGGGGAGGAACGCAGGAATATCCTTAAGGATCTGTGTCTCTCTACTGGGGCGAAGTATATTACAAAGTCAGCCGGCCTTAAACTAAAAGAGGTGAAACTACAACACCTTGGTTCTTGTAAGAAGATTGATATTCTCAAGGGCTGGACTACCATTGTTGCCGGCAACGGAGACTATACCGAGGTTGAGAAACAAATAGAAAACCTTAAGGTTGAACTTGCACAAACGGAAAGCCTCCGTGAGTGCGAGCGTACACAAGAGCGTATTACACGCTTAGCCTCTGGGGTTGCTGTTATTCGCGTCGGAGCAGCGACGGAGGTTGAAATGATCGAGAAGAAGCACCGCATTGAAGACGCTTTAGAGGCTGTTCGTGCGGCGCAACTAGAAGGCATTGTCCCCGGTGGGGGTGTTGCCTTGCTGCGCGCCCGCAAGAGTCTTGGGGGATATGCTAGCATAGTATACGACGCTGCCGGGGAACCTATGCGCCAAATGGCTAGGAACGCCGGCGAAAGCCCCGATGTTATTTTGGACAAAGTACGTCGGGCCAAAGGTAACAGAGGCTGGGACTTTAAAAAGGGCCAGATGATTAACTTGGTTGATGCCGGGATCATCGATCCCGTCAAAGTCACGATCACTGCGCTAGTTAATGCTGCCTCTGCTGCCGGAACACTAATCACAACTGGCCACGCTATCATTGAGGAGGAATAATGAACGTTAAAGTACAATATGTTGTAAATTTAGAGGAAATCCCAAAAGAGGTTCAAAAACTGCTTCCAGCTTGTGAAAACTATGGAGATAGAATCTGTAATCTTGGGAGCCTTATTGAAGAACAAAGCTTTAGTCTTGCTATGGATGAGATAGAAAGTATAAGGGAGTCAATGTATAAAGTTGATCAAAGACTAGCCGACTGTCAGGGGATCTTAAAGGGCTATCTTAATGTGAAGAGCCGCCCAGAAGAGCGACCACAAGAAGAAGTCCCGCCTGAACAAAGTATGGAACAAATGGCGGCGCTTAGTGAGTCGCTGAAACAATTGGCAGAACGAGAGAGTGGAGCGCAAAATGATCCAGTTAGTTGAAGTATATAGCGACGTATCCAGGGGCCGAGATCCTAAAACGGGCCGTACAAAGTACAACCTAAGAGAGATTTTTGTTAATCCCAAGCACGTAGTCGCTGTCCGTCCAGACGACAGGATGAGGGGTATGCTAAACGAAGGTCTTTTGCCAGAGGATATGGACAAGAGGCAGGGTTTCACCAAGGTTTACATAGATCGAGGGCAAAGTGGCATTGACCTAACCGTCGTTGGCGATGCTCACATTGTCAGTAAGAAACTTGGCATCTACGAAAAGAACCTGCTGAAAGGGTAGGTCGTGGATGATGAACAATACCAACAAGATATCGACGCCGTTGAGATATTCTTGGTTGAAGAGCTTGATGTCAATGTTATACTCAGTGACGACGAGCCAAACGCGTTTTGGCAGCCAAACGGCCACGCATGCGTATCCGTAAACACTAACCAGCGGAAGAGATTACAGCTTTATTCTATATTACACGAAGCTGGCCACGCCGTCATCCGAGCCAAAGAGAGATACAGTACATTGTATCCTTACGGCAGGAAAGAGAAAAGTAAAACCGTTTCGCGCAGAGTTGACGTGGTTAGAGAAGAGGTCGTCGCCTGGGACGAGGGCGAGAAGTTGGCGATGAAACTGGGTATAAAACTCGATCATCGTCTGTGGCATAATTTTTACAAGAAGCACCTGTTTGAATATATAAAATGGGCTACCAATCCTGGTGATTACGGGAAGGACATTGGTAAGCCATAGTTTGGGGGAAAGATGAATTTAATATACTGGAAAGTGATCGCGCTCTTTATGATAGGGCACACCTTCACATGGTTTCAAATGAATAGCCACTTGGTCTTTGACTGGTGGAAAGGAAAGGAAGTGTTGGCCGTCATAGTTTTTGGCCTGCCCGCTGGCCTTTTATTCCTGACAGGTTGGACGATGGCGGCGCACGAGAGCGGAGAGATATGGATGCCCAGGTTTCTTGGATTCTGTGCCTCCTGGCTTCCTTTCCCGATTCTAACTTGGTATTTTATGAGTGAGTCCCCGTTTACTTGGAGAACCATTACTTGTTTCTTTTTGGCCTGCTGTATTATGGGCGTTCAGTTGTGGAGGTAAATTGATAAATCCAGACCTGGACGAAGGAAAGATTGCGAATGCTGGGGTTATTTTAAAACCCTGGGGCTGGGAAAAGATATGGGCACATACAGATAAGTATGTTGGGAAGATCCTTCATATAAATCCAGGCCATCGCCTGTCCGTTCAGTATCACGAGGTGAAAGATGAAACAATCCACGTCCTATCCGGTATTCTATTACTCTATACTACAAAGTTCCAGATTGAACACACCCTAACAGCCGGTATGAGTTTGAGGATTTTCCCCGGAGACATTCATCGCTTTGAAGCACCAGCCAGCGGAGAGCCCGTTGTCCTGTTAGAAGCCAGCACACCAGAGCTTGACGATGTTATTCGAATAGAAGATGACTATGATAGGGTTGACGCTGCGAAATAGGTGTTTATATTATAAGAGACGGGCAACGAAGCCCAATAGGAGAGACATAAAATGTCACTAGTTAAATACAACCACTCACTTTCACCGCTCTTTGAGCCCTTTGAGGATCTATTCAGCGTCTTCGAGGTCCTTGATCCAATTCGTCGGCCCAGACCAAGCATCAATAAGCCTCGTGCAAATATTGAAAACCTCGATGACAAGCACATTATCGAGCTTGCCACCCCTGGTATTGCGAAGGAGGACTTGGTTGTCGACCTGAGCGACGGCCGGCTGACCATTTCATATGAGGAAGACAATTCAGCCCATACAAACACCTTTTCTTTCCAGCGTTCATTTACACAGTCGTGGACTTTACCGAAGAACGTGGATGTTGAAAAGGTTGATGCTCAATATACCGACGGCATCCTCACAGTATCGATTCCAAAGAGAGAACCCAGCGCCCCCCAGAAGCGCCGAGTTGCAATAGCGTAGTTCATCCGCGCCATTTTTTTCCAAGGCACCTTCTTAACCGGGGTGCCTTTCTTTTTGTTCACAACTATTTATTAAACGGAGAACCAATATATGGACTTTACCACTATGGTTTCCAACTTCAAGCGACGTGTTCTTGAAGAGGAAAAAGAAGAATTAATAGAGCTAGGACCAGGCCCCCGAGCAGAACTCGCCGCGTGGATGAAAGAAGGAACATACTCCTTCTCGGAGCTTTTTGGCGACGAAAGCGACACAATGCGTATTGCTGTCCCTTTGCAGGCGAACGCAAAGATTGGGGGAATCAGGCTTTTCCGACGCATTGTCAAGCAAGGTTGGACGCCGGCTTTCACGAGCAGGACCGTAAAGCAGAAGGGACAACGCCGCGTCGGTGACTTGCCCGCTGGCTGGCAACCCCAAGACCCAGATCCGAGGGCTGTTGAGGAGTATGAAGAGGAAGTAGACCTCCCCCTTCTCACAATGGCCTATCGAGAGATGGTTGTTATCCCGAAAGGTCCGCGCAAAGGAGAAACAACAACTCGCACAAAGAAAACTTCTCTTGGAAAGGTAGTCCAGCAAATTGGGACACCCGAGGATAAGCAGTGGTGGAAGACCAACCAGAACGTCCTTCGCAACCAGGAAAACGTTAACGAGTATTTTTTGAAACCCTACATGAATGACTTTGAGGGTTTTTCGGATACGCCCCCAATGCTTATTGTTTCTCGCCATCCGATCGACGTTGCTCGAATGTCCGACCACCTTACAATACATTCCTGCCACAGCGAGGGCAGCGCCTATTTTAAGTGTTCGATGCAGGACGCAAAGGGGCACGGACTTGTTACTTTGTTGGTGAAGGGTGAAGATTATGATAAAATAGAAGACAGGTTGAATGAAAAAGATCCCAAAACCGGCGAGGTTACAGAGATATTTCTGGATGACAAATCAGGTTTGGGTCCGCCCGATGGTATTGTTCCCCTCTCGCGCCTGCGCCACGTCCGAATGTTCAACAAAGAAACAGGGGAAAGCTTCGCCCTCTTGGAAACAAAGGTTAACAGGTATGACACCGGCCCGAAGCGCTCTCCCTACGGGATAGACAACCCAGATTTTATCCCCACAATGCTCAAGTGGACGAGGGATGTGCAAAAAGACAAGTGGGCCGACGAAGACGGCAACATTAAAAGTGACTTTTTGGAACCCGACAGTTGGGCCCGCGTCGGCGGTGAATACAATGACACGGAATACTATAATGGCCAGATAGGAGACTTGGTTGAGTTTTTGTTTAAGGGCACCGAACAAGAGGACGCCGCTTCCGAGTTTGGTGGTATTTCCTATGCCTACGAGGATCTTGACAAAGAGGAGGGCGTGTTTACTCTCGACGATGCCGAACGAATGTTGGACGACATTAAGCGGGCCATCCCGAATACTCGTGGTATTTTTGAGATGAATATTGATAACTACGGCCGGGGCCCCGACGGCACCGCGTCGTGGTGGCCGAACGTGTGGTATACCACAAAGTTTTACTTTGAATTCGATGATGCCTGGACCGGCACTCCTCGACATCGTATGCCGGAGCCCGGAGACACACACGCCGACAAGCGCGCATTTGAGCGAATATTGAGTAGTGGGTTTAGGCCAGCAACAACCGGCCCCGTGCCAGACGACTGGGATTATAAGGAGTTGCCCGCCGGGTATCGAACAGGAGGTGGCGCCAGTCAACTTATAGTTACTTATAGCATTGAATTTGACCCTGTCCTGCCGATAGGCCAGGGCGCTAACGAGGACACACTGATGCAGTTGAGAACCTGGGTCAATGATATGCTTCGAGAGGTTGAACTCCAATACGATGGTATACACGCATCGATGCGCTCTACGTTGATTAAGCACGACTATCTTCCGGCTGGTGCTTATGAGTCGGCCGTCGAGGAGTTGACAGATATTGAGCTTGAACACCTCGAAGTCATTTATGATCCGGAAGATCCGGCCGCCGGGATCGCCGTTAGGTTTAAACAAGACGCAAGCCTCCGAGGTCGCACGCAGGATTCAAAATACTATAGGCACATAGCCAGTTTTCCGAGGGTGGATCAGCACGGACGCCGAGTCGCTGCTCATTTTTCCGACGCTATTCGGCGTAAGCCCAACCCTACATACCTAATTCAGCAGATTATTAATCAGTGGCAGGTCGAACGCTACGCCCATCCACAACTTCCCCTTGGTCGGGACTACAAAATCAAGAAAGAAAGAATTTTTAAAGACCTACCGGAGGATTCCTTTACATCTCAAATGGTTCTTCTGCGTGTCCCCTATAAAGCCCCGCCCATCGGACCGCACGGCGAGACACTGTCTCACGCCGATGAACGCGCCTTTGAACTCGCGAATGAACCACCGCTGGATGTTGGGTTGCGGATCGATTTGAATATCAAGACATCGGTTACGCAGCGGGAATACAAAAAGATCCGACGATTCTTAGACTATTTGGATAAGAAGATGGGAGAGTTTATGAAAGCAGCAGTAGAAGTTGCAGAGGATATTTACAAAGTGGCAAGCAAAGCAGCCGCCGCAACACACCGCCTCGCCCGTGATCGGCGGCACCGCGACCCGGATGAAGCAGCCGCCGTCGAGCGCGACCGGGCACGAGCCCTCCGCGGCACGATAGGTGAGCCTGTGCCTGCTGGAGCAGTCGGCCGCGGCGATCTCGGCGGGATCCCCACGAGGCGCTCCGACCCGCCCCCCCGCGGCGAAGACCGTCCCTACGCGCAGATCGCCGCCGCCGCACGTATCCACGGAGATCGAATGCGGGACATCGCCCGCGCCCGAGAGGAAGAAGAAGCCCGCACGGCCCGCGATCGTGCCCTCCAGGCACTTCGGCGCGCAGGAATCGAAGCCGACCCCGACGCCGATGTCTTTGAGGGGAAGATCCGCGAGGCCATTCGCAAGGTTATTCGCAAACATGTGTTGAAGGAGGAGGTTGGCTTCGAAACGAGGTTGTTTCAGATTAGTTTAACGCTCCAGATTGACAAAGGCACTGGTGGTGGTATCGAGCAGAAACTAAACCGCATTCGCTCCATCCAGGGTGTTACGGTTGTCGGGCACGAAGAGGGTGAAAATCTTGGTGGTAAGTCTGTTATTGTAGCGAGGATAAAATTCCATCCTGAATCGGATTCTTTGAGGCCATATTCTTATATCAATCAAATATTGGTGCCTGATATTAACAGTTCCAAGTCTGTTCCTGGTGTTAGAGTTATAGAAATTATTAGGGGCACATTAAAAAGATTGGATAAATGAAACTAATTATGGAGAGGTTCAATAAATTTCTTGCGGAGGGACAAGATATGGGAAGGGTCGCCAAAATTGTTTTGATAAGAAAGGATGATCAGATTTTAATTCTCAAGCGAGCTAAGAAGCTTATTACAGAGAGAACACCTTGGGAGTGGGATTTGCCAGGGGGACACACTGAAACGGAAGAGCGGCTTGAGGACACTATTGTGAGGGAAGTGTGGGAAGAACTAAGTTTGTCTCTTGGGAAGGCAACAGAGATATACACCGAGGAGGAAACAACCTTTTTTGTATCTTATGAATGGGAAGGAAAGATTATGTTGAGCAACGAGCACGAAGATTATATTTGGATCCACTCGGAAGATATAGATAATTACAATATTGGGGAAAAATATTCTTTGGCCATAGGAAGGATAACAACGAAATGAAATTACTACTTGAAAACTGGAAAAGGTATTTAAACGAAGCACAAGAACTTGAGCTGCCGGCTAAGTTTGCTTTGGTATTAAAAATAGACCCGCCTGCTGGCATCGATGAATTAATATCAACAGGTCAACAAAAATATTCAAATATTCTACCCGAGGGAGAACAGTTTACAAAAATTAATAAATTTCACGTAACACTGGTTCCAGGGAAGGTGTGGAAAAAGAAATTAGATGATGAACTAAAGGAAAGGATCATCCAAGGACTGCAAGGCACGTTGCCAGAAGTGGTTATAGATACCAGTCAAGTTTTTCTTGCGGCTAGAGAAACAGAGGGTCGAAAAACATTATATTTAAAGGTACAAAACTCCGATGTTTTGAATAGAGCTATAGCGGAAGTGTGGGATGGGGCCGATTCAAATAGATATATGCACTTATCTATTGCAAATGTGCATGGTGGTAACTCATTTAAGTCTGTTGGCGATATTAATGCCGCCGACGAAGGTGAACAAAAGACTATAGTTCCTGCTGCTCAACAGCAGAAAAAGAAAAAGAAGCCCCCGCAGCAAAAGAAAGGTCCAAATATCAGAGCCATGGCAATGGGAATGCAACGCGGGGGCAAATCTCTTGAAGATATACAAGCGCAGATAAAGAAAGCAACGGGACGAGATATTTCTGCTGATAATATAAAAAGGATGATAGGCATATAATGAAACTCCTTCTCGAAAACTTCAAGTCATATATAACAGAGCAAGAGAGTGGTTTACCCCAAATCTACTGCGATATGGATGGCGTGCTTGTTGATTTTGAGAGAGGTGTTGTGGAACAGATCAATAAAGACTTACAGATGATTCGCAAGATGGCGGACACGAAAAACCTACTAAAGATTAAGTCTGCTCTAAAGAGTGTCGGCCGCGACGAGGTTATCTTAGCCGATATGCGAGGAAGAGCTGCGACATCCAAGCCCGTCCGCGACTATATGTATGGCCGCGTTGGTGATGACGCGACTTTTTGGGCTAACTTGCCGTGGATGCCCGGCGGAAAAGAACTTTGGGCATTCATCGCCCCGTATAAGCCACACATTCTAACCTCCCCGATGGCGAAATCTTCAGAATATGGTAAGGCGATGTGGCTTCACGAAAACTTGGATCTTTCCGAAGAACAAAAGGTTCATATGAGTCACTCAAAGAGCGATTGGGCACTAAACGAAAATGGCGAGCCAAACATTCTTATCGACGACTGGGATAAGAACCTCGGCCCCTGGTCGGCCAGCACTGGCGGGAAGAAGGGTGGCTCGTACTCCCAATACGCGATTCAGTGTGCCAACGGCAATTACCAGGCCGCAATTGCCAAGCTAAAAGAGCACGGATTCAGCTAAACCCGGCTAACCAGCGCCTTTTCATCACAAGCCCTCTATATACTAATGGGGGGATACGTTATGAGATACTTATTTGGGGGAGTTCTTTCGTTTCTTTTGCTTGGTTGTTCGGTGCCTTCTGTGAATGTATACGATCTGGCCATGTCTTTTAGAACGTTAGACGTGATTAAAACAGAATCGAGGTTGGCAGCCAAGAGCCGGGGGGCGATCGTCAAGATCGTCTCTTCTACGGCGGATTATTCTACGGTCTATGGGACCGGAACAGTTTTTAAATACAAGGGGAGGTTGGTCATTCTAACCGCAGCCCACGTTGTTACCGAGGGCCTTGACGACACCAGATTTTTTAGTAAGGATGGTGAAATAGACGCAGAGGTTGTTTATGTCGATGACATAGCAGACATAGCAGTCTTGGCCGTTGAGAACTATGATTTTGGCGATGCGCTGTCTTTGAGACCTGCGACAAAGAGAAATGTTAAGATTGGCGAGAGAACCCTTTATTCCGGGTATCCTAATAGTGATGGCGTTTTCACCATTGAGGGATACATCGCAGGGTTAACCAGTTATGGAGACTTGTTTCTTCATTCATATGCTTGGCCTGGATCTTCCGGCTCTTCCGTCCTTGACAGAGACGGTCGCCTTATCGGCATTTTGAGCGCAATCTCTGTCGGTCCCGGCATGTATGGCATGCCAATGCCGATAGAGGATATTGTTATTGTGGTGCCGATTTGGAAACTAAACTTCGACTTGTTGGATCTAAATCTAAAATCGCTTGACAAATAAATCTAATGTGTTATACTATTTATAGTGGGAGAGTATCTCATGCACCGTAAGACTAAAGAAGAGTTGATAGTGATGATGAAGCACTTGTTGAAAGAGATAGAAATTCTAAACGACGAGAATCAGTCTTTGTGGGAGATGCTCGACGAAATACGCGAATCCGACAAGGCAGCCAAGAAGTTGACTGATGAGCAACGAGAAAAGGTGATGCTTGAAATACTAGCAAAGATAGAGCCTGTCGGTGACGCATAGGATTTAGAATGAAGCGCATTTATATATTTGATATTGACGGCACACTTACGCCTCCAAGACTGCCTATGGCCGAAGAAATGGTCGGGATGTTTACCGAGTTCTGTAAGAGCCACAGAGTGTACTTAGCGACTGGCAACAACATAGAGAAGGTGGAAGAACAGGTTCCCATCGCCATTCGCCAGCTTGTAGAGGGGATATTCACCTGTTCTGGTAATAAGTTCTTTCAAGACGAGAAGATTATTTATGAAAATGAATTTGACCCTCCGAGGGAACTAATTAGGTTATTGGAAGATTGGCTGAAATATTCGTCTTATCCGACAAAAACCGGCAGACACCTGGAAGTCCGTCACGGAATGTTGAATTTTAGCACAGTTGGAAGAAACTGCACTCAAAAACAGAGAGAAGACTATTACTGCTGGGACAACGAAACTGGTGAAAGAAAGATACTGAGAGAAAAGATATTATATATGTTCCCAGTTTTGGACTGCGTTATCGGAGGACAGATAAGCGTGGACATTTACCCGAGAGGAATGGACAAAGCCCAGGCATACAGTTGGATCAAAGAGAAGAATCCGGATCTCGGCATTGTATTCTGCGGAGACAGGCTACAGCCGGGAGGAAATGATCATCCATTTTTTAGGGCCATGAGCCAAAATCACACCGACTGTAAGCCTCTTGACATAGTTGTCCCCGTAAGCGATTGGAGAGATACAAAGAGATTCTTGCTAAACTGCGAAGAGGACTCTTAGGAGAAAATAATGGAGAATGAAGAAACAATAGAGGAAGAGGACAAGGTTGTAACTGATGCCGAAGAACTTAAACCAAAACCCCCGACAAAGTTCGCTCCCCGCGGGATCGAAACATTCACCATTTGCCGCCAATCGGATGAAAGTGGTGTGTCGGGCACGGGCGTCGTCATTGAGGGCGTCCAATACGCAACCGGCCAGGTTGTGCTACACTGGCTGACGCCAGTACCAAGAGGTTCCATCGCTATCTTCGAGGGCCTCAGTGATTTTAAGAGAGTTCATGTCAGTCCGCACCCAGATAACAAGACAATTATTACTTGGTCGGACGGAAGACAAGAAGAGTTTTAGACTATTTAGTATGTCCGTAGGAGTCAGGCGAATGAGAATAACCAAGCACCAGCTTGAGAGGATTATTAAAGAAGAGCTTACACAAGCCTTTTCGGAACAACATCTAATAGAAGAGGGGTGGTTCGAGAAACTAACTGGCGGCGCCGTCATTCTATCAATGCTCGGCCTCGGAGCTTTACAAGGACAAGGTTTAGCCGATAACACTGCCGCGCTCGCCGCCGCCGAAGAGAGGGTTGAAGAGCTACAATCGATAGATACTAAGATTGTAGAGATACAAGGGGTTTTGCGTTCGACAAACGCTTGGTCTTGGACCGACGGCCCCGAACGAGCAACGTTCCCTACTATAAAGATTGACGGTAGAAATTACTATGTTCTCCCACCAGAATGGACGGTTTATGTTAAAGTCCTGATAGACAAAAAGAACTTTCAATCTCAAAAACAAGCATTTGAAAAAGCTGAAGAGCTGCCATTCAGTTCTGTAGCCGAGGTTTATTGGAAGCTTCCACCAGGGTCATCGACAGAACGAGGCGCCACGCAAGGGGATATCCAGTCTTTTCTTGATGATTTGGGATCCCGGAGAAATTCAAAGTCGACGCGCCTGATGGCCAAAGAATTTATGAATAACCTCAGTGAAGAAGATTATGATGTGACTGAGCTTCATTATTTAGGCACTCCTTTCGTAATGCCGAAGTGGGAAAAGTTAGAAACTTATGGAAAAAGCCTCCCTCTTATGGGTACATCAGTGGAAGAAACTTATGTTTCATTCGCTTTTGGTACGTCTATGAGTAGGGAGGAGGGAGAAGCGTTACTATCAACGATCCCTAAAAGTCCTTGACTTTGAGAGTGAAATCAATTACTATAGTAGTAGAGGAAACAGTATGAGAGTTGTTAGAGAGTTCATTGTTAAATTTTCCGTTCTCGTCTTTTCCTATTTGGTTGGTCTGGTGGTCGTCCGTCCCTTTTTTGATTTTTATTTAGGAAATCTGTAAAATGTCTTTCGCGCATAAATGGAGAAACTTCCAAAGACTGACCGAAGCTAAGGAGCAAAGCCAGCTTACGAGCCCCTTCCAGCAGAAGATGAAGGCCCGCCGGAAACGGAACGGAAAGATTTACACTAAGGGCGGGAACGTTCGTCCATTTGGCGTGTCGAACCTTCGATTTGAAGGGTTGGAAGAGGCGATTGAAGCGTCAGCCCTCAAATCGTTTGAGGTTCACGACACATTCGACCCCAGCATCTGGGACGATGAAGTTTTGAACTCCGAAGTCCGCAGCGGCCTATTGAAGATCACAAACGATTTTCTTATTGACTTGCCCTTCAACATAACACCGAAAGATATAACTCTAACCGGCTCTTTGGCGAACTACAACTGGTCAAAGTATTCTGATATTGACCTTCACATCATCTTGGACTTTACCGAGGTCGATGAGAATTTAGAACTTGTAAGAGAGTTCTTCCGGCAGCTACAAACGAACTGGAACAATCGACACGACATTACTATGAAAGACTATGAGGTCGAAATCTATTTCCAAGACTCCAACGAACCACACATTTCAACTGGGGTTTACTCAATTCAGAACAATGTTTGGCTAATCAAGCCGACACCTATGCCCGTTAGTATAGACTACGCGAACGTGCGAAAGAAAGCCGAGGAGGTTTCAGATAGAATCGACCATATCGAGAAGATGATGATCGATGACGAAGGTGAAGAAGTCCTCGATGCCGTCGACCGATTAAAGGCGAAGATACGGAGGATGCGCAAAGCCGGCCTCGAAGGCGCAGGCCAATACTCCGTTGAGAACTTGGCTTTCAAGGTTCTCCGAAGAAGTGAGGAACTACGCCGACTATCAGACCTTAAGGCGAAAGCCTACGATGAACTTATGTCAATCGAACAGTGAAAAAGATATGTCAAGCCCCTTGACACGACCCTCTTTCGGTGCTATATTATATGTACGAGTGCGGGTTCTCCGCACATGAGCAAGAGGTATAAAAAAATGCTTACAGATCACGAGATTACACAGAAGGACATTGACGATGCAGCCGAGATGAAGGTTCTCATTGAAGACGCTTTTGTCAATGTCTACCCCTCGGTTAGTTTCGAAATGCTGCTTTTGTGGTGGCTTATCGTCGAACCAGGAGTGGCTTGACATTTGCTTGACAAAAAATGCTTGACTTGAGCCCCGAGATGGGGTATAATGAGTACAGAGAATGGGGTGGTAGTGAAAATTGATCTGCAAAACAAAGACTGCTTAGGTTTTTTGAGGGAGCTGGAGGACGACTCAATCGATATGGTCGTGGTTGATCCTCCATATTTTCAGATTGTAAAGAACTCTTGGGATAATCAATGGGCGTCAGAGCAAGAGTATTTAGATTGGTGTGATAAATGGACTCGTGAATGTTTCC
>Ga0209128_1000685_pt1 | contig 24833 bp, 25 predicted proteins | sample ETNvirnome_6_100_FD_184072 | JGI IMG/M metagenome (GOLD analysis project Ga0209128, IMG submission 184072) | Marine viral communities from the Pacific Ocean - ETNP_6_100 (SPAdes) (version 2) | ecosystem: Environmental > Aquatic > Marine > Oceanic | place: Pacific Ocean | collected 2013-06-19 | reverse complement strand
TCCGCCTGTTTTAGAAGCGAAAAACTCATATCATATAGAAACTGCCTGCGCTTCTGGATCTTATCGTCATCCAGGGTTTCAGTAGCATCCATCTCAATTTCTTCTTCCCACGTAAAAGTGGGCTTCAGGTTTTGAAAACTCCCGGTAGCTATCGTTCCCGAAACGCTACCTGATATCCTTATCGTCCTTTTCATGTATATCACCTACCCTTTCTTTCCGCTCCCATAATGTAAGGTTGCAGTCCTTACTCTGATAAAATCGTTTTCCCGTGTGCATTTTTCGCAAATCCTATTATTTTTTGATAAAGCCATAAACTCCTTATAGCATTTAAGGCAGATATTCCGCACGTCCCTGTCAGGTTTAGTCTTTTTAACCCCCCCTTTTTTAAATTTAGCATAATGCTCCCTGTGCCAAGTGGCACGGTATGTTTTCTGGCACTCGGAAGGCAAGCGTGTGCCATCTTCAAGCACCGTACCACGGCAAATCATGGCAACCTGTGTCCGTGTTCTCCCTTTTATAAGCGGTACGGTTTTCCCGCAGATCCTACATTTTTTCGGCCTGATAGTCATATTCGATTGGGAATGAAATATCCTTTGGGGCTATATTTTTCATTACGACTTCCTCAATAAAAGCCTTTATGTCAATCTCGTCTTCAGGACGTTCCAGGCGTGAGGAATCACGCTCCTCATATACCGCGCCCTGCCGATCCAAGTCCCTTTTCAAGGTGATACAACCACCGCACTTATCTTTTGTGTAAATTATCTTTTTCATAAATTTTTATAATCCTGAAATTCCTCATCCGTACTTCCGATGGAGTCTTTCTTTATAATCCTCGCAATACGGTCATCATCGTCCAGTACTTCCCGTAAAAACCACTCATACTCCTGCCTAGACTTTGCATCATCTAAATCACTCATACCTTTTGGTAACCTCCCATTCTTTCCAGACACCGCCATTCTTCATCATTATCTTCTCCTTCTCCTTATGCTCTCTAAGGCACCTCTCCCCGATATCCGCCTTTCCTTTCAGTTCGGTCATGTATACACTCATATTGCATAGGAACAGCAGGATGAGGATTAGTAGTAATGATAGAAACACCGTTAAGATAATATTCCTCATTCGATATCCTCCCAATCAAGTAAGGCGTGGTCAATAAACTCAAGTTTATCGTCCGCGATAAGTTTACGAACCACCATGTATTTGTAACCTGGCCCGTGTTTGCAGTTTTCCGGTATATTCCTAATCACCTTAAATATCGGCTCTTCCCCTCTCGCCCTGACCATCTTATTTAAAGTAGATGCAACCTTTCGCATCTTTCCTGCCTGCCCCAGCACCGTAACGCCCACAATATACTTGCCTATATGCTTATACTCAGCCGTGATTCTCTCAATGGGATTTCCATCTTCATCATGTGTTAAATAGGTGTTTTTATAGTATATTCTATCCATGTGCATTTTAAGCCGTTTTCGGTAACAAACGTCCTATTTGTATATTATGTTGTGTTCGTGGGTTGTGAAAAAACACGCATACTGTATTATTATGAGTGTAATTTTTTCTTTCTGCAATGTAGGCAATGCTACTTTTCAGTTTAAAAAAAGCCTATAGTTCAAGGCCGTTCTTTTTTTTTGCTTTTTTTGGTAGGTGATGTTTCTTTTTACTACGAGGATAAACTATCAGATGATTTGAATAAAGTCAAGTAATTTCTTTGGGGTTTTTTATTTTTTTATAGAAAAACCCATAATTCACAAAAAAAAAGTTTACCCCCTCCTACTACCAATGTAACTTGTCCCCAACGAAAAAAAAATGCGAAAAGAGGGGGGTCTGGGAGAGGTGACAAATTTTTTTGTTGATTTTTTTGGTCAAATGTGTATAATGATAATAGAGGGTGTTTTGTTTTTTTGCTCTTTGACAATTTAACCGCAATGGGCATTTTGCTTATCAGAGAATTGGAGAGAGAAATGAATAAACCACGAGTAGATAATTTTGTTCGCCATAATGAAGTTGATTATCCGATTTCAAATAAACAAATAATTGATGGATTTATAGGAACAGAATTATTCGAGAACTTCAAACTTGGGTGGCCTTTTCTACGAGCAATTACAATTTATCTTTCGCAATATTACCCAACAAATCAGTTGTTTTCAGAAGAAGAAATAGATTCATTATGGGAAGAAACAAAAAGTAGAAATTTACTTTAACAACCTTTTTTAAGAAACCTGATATAAAATGCCTATATCACAATAAGAAAATATCCACTAGTGCTTAAAGAAGTGGCCTTTCGTCAACCAGAGTAGGAAGGCGGTCACGACCGTACCCCCGATCCACGTGGTCAGCCTCTGCTTGGTCTTCAGGGTAGTTATATCTTTTTCATTTTTCCAGGTTTGATCAACGGCAGGGCGAACCGTCTCTTTTATCTGCACTTTAATACTATTAATAGCAAGCATAATTTCAAGATGCTGTTCTTCACGCTTTGTTTCTGATGATTTAGTCATTTTTTATTATGCACTTCTTTTCAGATTCGGGGATCATATTAACTAATTCAAGCAACATTAACTTGTAACGCCGGGTAAATTCATCTTCATCGTCATATATATCCACTGTAAATAATTGCCAATACTGAGTGCCGTCTAGATATTCCTGCCCGCAGATGACATATATTTCCTCAAAACCCTTGATAACAAAGAGCAGCATCTCTTTCTTATGGCATACCAAAGCGTTTTCTACGGGCCTATTAACGTAATGCACATAACTCTCAGTCTTAAAAGATTCAACCCAGGATAGATTCACTCCCGTTTCTTTTATACACTCCGTATCAGTCGTAGCCTGGAATATCGGGGCCTTGTTGTCACGCGCAACTATATCAATACCCGCTAAACAATGCGGGGAGCCTGTTACGAAAAACGAGACAACTATTATAAAAAAAGGCAGTATAATCTTCTTTCTAATCATCACTCCATATCACTCTCGAAATCTATCTCTTCCTCACCGTCATAATCAGTTACTTCCGCATTGTATTTGTATAATCTGAATTTATGTGGATCCGTTGCTATTGCTTCGTGTATCGCCCTTTCCAGAAACCGCAACATAGGATAACCGGTCGGCATCTTTTCATACTTCCCTTTTATTTCTATGTAACCCTTAAACTCTATCTGCCAGTCGTATAGTTCCTGTTCTGTTTCTTTTTTTTCCTTTTCTTCCATATTATCATCAAAGCCTCATCCTGAATAACCTTGGGTCTTCTCCATTATAGACAACACCGCACGAAACAATCGGTTTAACCTTAAAACTGATTCCGTATGCAAAAGCAAGTTTGCTGTTATCGATCCCCGTGCCAACGTTCATCCCAAACAAACATTCCCTCTGATTAGCTACATACGCGATCCCTGCAAATGCGTGACTATGACCCTGGACTGCCGACATCCTGTTGTATATAGCCAGTTCCCTGTGCGCGTTTATCCCTGTCCCGGTGCCGTGTTTATAGAGTACATCGTCTATAACAAACTCAAGATTATCGACCCAACCTCTCGGCAACTGCCATGTCTCCCGGAATGACTTGATCCCGATTGACGGTACATTTGCCTCAGTCGCCCTATTGCTCAATCTCTTATCATGAGTACCATAGGTAAATTTGACTTTTGGAAACGCCTTAAACCATGGCTTCAGTTGCTTAATCGTCAACTCAATCTCATCATTCGGTGATTGGGCATCCGGGTTATAACGTTGTTGCCTCGATAAACTGAGATTATCAACCAGATCACCTATGTGGACTACAGTGCCGCACCGCTCGTCCCTTTGAACGGATAAACAATGCTCCAGGTAGCCTTCCTGTTGATAAGGTATATGCGTATCACCTATAATTAATACATTATGTTTCTCCAGTTTAAGTCTACCCATAATGTACCGGTTGTTTTCCGGGTACAACCGGTAAAAACCCGATAAGTAGTTATTCCAAATTACCTACGGCTGTGAGGGCATCTTCCCTCGCCTTGGTATCTGTCTGTAAGCCGTTAAAACCATAACCGCCATGCTCACGGCTCACGATACGATCTCTCAACTCCCCTACTTTTGACTTGTTCCAATTATGCGTTCTTGAATAATATCCCACGATTCTCGTAACGCCGTGGCAAACAAGTTTCTTCCTGTTATTCGCAATTACGTCCCAAATATCCTTTAACGGTTTATCCACCACTTCCCTTACTTCAACTTCGGTGTATTTTCCATATATCCCGTCTTTCTTTGTTGTATCAGACAAAACAAATACTTCATCTTCTTCACCAACTCTATCCAACCCCGCTATCTCAAACATCTCACTACCTTCTACTTTCTCTACAAACTCGCCAATCTTGTCTGTTACAACGTCTTCCATATTTTTTTAACTCCTTTCTTTTTTCTTTTTTGAGTTAAAAAGTGTTTTAGCCGCCTTCCTCTTCTTCTTCTTTTTCAGCAGCCCGGTTAAAATACTCGTCTATTATATCTTTCTTCCATTTGGTCAATATCGATTCTATCATTTTAAAATCGTGATAGTTCTTATCGGGGTTTTTCATTTGAACGGGAGGCATACCCGTACCCTTCAATATTTGATGTGAAATTTCAAAAGGTGTTTTTGGACTCATGCCACTTCACCCTCAACCCCGGTATGTTCCGCGGCTTTCTTTGTCCTCGCAAGTTCTTCCGGTGTCAGTTCGGTTTTAAATATATTCAGAGCCTTTGCCTTGCGCGCACGACTGCGCATCAGACCTACGATAGTACCTATCAGTCCACCGCCGGCAACGGAACCGCCTGCTACCTGTGAGATTGTATTGGCAGTCCATTCAAAGCCAGTTTGTATGCCCTGTTCTACGACCGGGCGTGATAACTGGTTACTGAGCATCGCCGCAACGGATGGATCACCCGCCTTATGAGCGCGGTTAGCCTCACGGTCAACCGCCTTGATAATCCCTTTTATAGAAGCACCTTCCTTGTCACTCAGCGATTCGTATACCGCCAGTACATCTTTTGTGATGGTACTATTGAAGTCAAGTTCCTTCTGGGGTGTGCGTGTATCCGTGTTCATAATCGCCCTTGAGAGCAACGCCGAGCATCCCCCGCAGATAAACAAAGTGGCAACGGCAATAATGCACAATAATGGTGTCTTCTTCCTCTTCTTCCTCATGGTTATATTCCCCTTTTTTCTATAAAGTTAATTCTGGTCTAATAATGATGGGGCAGGATAATCTTTTTCTATTTCATGCCATTTTTTAATAACAGCCTCTTGCTCTTTAATCGTACTGGCAGAAAGATATTCCTCAAGTGCAGGCACATTCTTCTGTTCCACAAGCATTTTAAGGGTGCTATCAAGTAAAATTCCGGGTTTTTTCCCCAATGCCTTCATGTCTGCATCCGTCAACGCATCAACACCATCGTTTACCAATTTATATAATACGTCTTTGGCATCTAATAAATCATTTGCATTAATCTGCTTCTCTTCATTCTTTACCTCTTTAAGTTGCTCTCTTACGCCGTAATCACTCACCCTGACAAACCTTGACAAACCACTTCCAACCAGGGGAATCCCATACAGAGATTCTAATTCACCTTTTATTTTATCTATGTTATCATGCCTGAACCTGTATACAACTGCACCACCCATAGTATTCCACATATGTTTTGCAAACGCCTTATGCGATCTCTGGCCCCCGGCTCTGAACACGCTCTCAGGAACCACGTATCTACCACTCCAACTGTTATAAGGATTTTTACCTGTTATATATCTCATAGTATCTATACTACCACCAATAACCGGGTTGAGACTTGAATACGGCAATCCCCCCATTGTGAAATCAAATAACGCCTGTATATCTTCTGTCTTCTCCGTATTAAGACTTTTCCAAAGAGTACCGGCAATAGCCTGTCCCATGAAATCGTGAGGCATCACAAAATATGCCGTTTTTCCGCTTTTTGTAAAACCCAGGGGTATACATATATAATTTGCCTTATCCCTGTCCGGGATATTAGCGTACATTCTCTTTACCTTTGGCCCTAACCAACCAATACTCCCCCCATACATTATGAGTTTTGGCATAACGTCATATTTGACAGTTTTCCATGTATAGGAAAGGGGGTTATTTTTAGCAGCTTCCATAGAAGCCCTCCAACCCTCCTTGCCCGCATTTGAGAACAGGAATAGATTGTTATACAATGATGACAAATGACCTTTTCTCAGGAAATCGGGAGATCCTGCCTGAGTCCTTACAATATGGGCTATTTCTTTTTCTATCTCAATTCCCATACCCTGTCGTGCGTATCCCGGTGGCGGTTTCACCCCTGCTATCTCCTTGGCTACGGGGAAGTAATCTTTCCAGAAGAGTTTCTGTTGTATCACAGGGGTTTCCTGTAATTGTTTATGGGCTCCAATCTTTACTATTCTTTCAGTAAACCTGCCGGGTTTGTCCAAAAATTCCCACAATTTAACAAACGGCTTTATTACATTATTCTCATATTTTTTCTCGGACAAACCATACAAACGCATAACTTTATCCATGTGTTTATCCGGCCCTATATCAAGGGCGGAATAATATCTGCCAACAATGAGCAATTTTTGCTTATACATCTCAGATACTTCCTTAGTTGACATATTAAGGAACACATCTTTAAAGGTGTCGGGAATCGCTTTGGTTGTATACCATAACGCCTTGGGAATATTACCGCCGGGTAAGTGCTTGGCCATAGCCTTTATATCTCTTTGTATATTCCATGTCATCCAAAACGGATTTTTACCGACAAATATTTCTTTAAATGGTGCAGTTACATATCCCAACGCCCTTACAATCTTTCCGGCCTCAAGACTGTTCTTGTTAAAGTTATCAGCAATATCTTTCGGTAGATACCATGCCTCAACCTCCCCCTTATGTAAATATGTTACCATCCCCATATCTGCCGGGGCAGCATTTCCATCCGGTGCGTGAAACTTACCGTTCCATTTCTTCTTGGCGGGTAGAATAAAATCAGAAAACGCAGGTTGCATTGTATCGACAAACATCTTTCTCTCCATCTTTACCGCCGCCGCCCTCATTAAAGCCGCATCCTGGACTAGTGTTGCCGTAAAAGGGTTCTCGATTTCCTGAAATGTTCCCTCTTGTTTAAATAATCTACCGGCCTCACCTTTACCAAACTTCTTCTCTAAAGATATTCTTACCTCAAATTTTGTATAATTCGCTATATTGTCTTCAATAGCCTTCTGTAATTCTCCGCTATACATATCGGCTTTCTTTAAGACCGGAAGCATATGTTCCGCCCTGGCACGACTAAAATCCCCTGCCGCCTGTTCGAGTCGCGCAAACTTCTCAGACCCTAATTGTGTTTTCAGGAGATCCATGTCCCTTGCCGCCGTTGCCGGTGTATGTCCTAATGGATTAGCAATCGTGGCTCTTTGTGTCATGATCCGGCGCATCATCAAATATTCGCCAAGTTCAACATCTGAAAGGCCAATATCTCTAAGCGGTATCCTTACGCTGTTTTCGACATTTCTCAAATATTCAAAATATGGTGCATGGGTATATGGATATTCTTCTGCCCAGTATATAGGGTTTTTTTCGGGAGGAATATAAGCCCCCTTCTTCTTGGCATCTTTAACCATCTTTATCCTGGGAGCATTATTATCAATGAGTTCTTTTTTAAGCACATCAAATACGGTACCAGGCTCTTTTTCAAGGGTTTCCGCCCTGGCCTTTTCCCCCCTTGCAAACATTGCATGGAGATTCTTCTGCCTTTCAAGAAGAGTCTCTGTTGCCCCTTCTTTAGCCCTGCTTAATATAGTAAGGTATGATTCCTTAAATTCGGGTTTTCTTTCAAGGTAATTAAAGAACGCCTTGTAAAAATTAGGGGCTGTGCTTTTGAGCAGTTCCGGGTTATTCAGGAGTACGCTTACCGCATCTGCATACAGTTCTTCATTTGAATATCGGTATTTGGTGAATTTAGGATCGAGTCCCTCAGAAAACGGCTTCCATTTTTGAGTAAGAGTTTTTAGTTCTTTAAGGATGGCATCCTTTTCAAACAACCTCCGTTTTTCAATTTCCTCTTTTAATAATTTACGGTATAATGCCTTAACGTCTGGTTCGGCAGATTTGTATACCTGTGCAAAATCAGCCCATTCCGGGAACTTGCCCTTGAGAGCAGCTTTCATTACCTCGACTTTCTGTTCTCTTGTCAGATTTGCTACCCAATCATTTAAGGGCCTATTCTTCTCAAAAGATTTTACATCACGCCATATAGATAATACATCCTCCGGTGTAACCTCCGGCGTAGTCTTCTGGCCTTCTTTGGCCATCTTTTCAGCTAAACGCCTTATCTTTGCCCTGTCCTTTGCAGTGAGCGGGCCGGGGCCTCCCGGATATTCCTCCAGGATTGTTTTCATGTACTTTTTAAGTGATGCTATCCTGCCCAGGATATTACCCCTGGTCATAATCTTACTGGGCAACCAATCAACAACATGGCCTATTTCGTGAGCCAGTACCTTTGCGGCTACTACGGGGTCCTGGAACATACCTGCAAACAGGTCTATTTCAGCATCACCCCCCCCTTTTGGCAGTCGCGCTGAACCAATAGCCTTCCGCCCTCCGCCTGCCGCAATAAGTTTCCTGACAATACGGGGGTATTTTTTTGTGATATCCTTGGCTATTGATACAAGTTCGGGCATTTCAACAAGGGGAGGATTCTGTGCTATTTCCGATTCTGCAAATCCACCAGTTTCAGCATACACATCCTGCTTGGTTGTTTTTGGTGATTCTCCGCCTTCCAATACCTCTATCCCGGACGACTCCTGTTCCCCCTCAACCTTTGCCCTTATATCGCCTTTAAGTTCGGTTTCTAATGCCAACCGCTTTTCCAAAACAGGATCAAACGGTTCTCCCGTTCCCCTACCTTCTTCAGGTATTCTGTTCTTTAATAATCTAGCCTCACTCTCCGCGCCGACTTTATTTACCTCAACCTCTAATTCCTTTATCCCTTCACGGCTTGCTTTGTCAAGTTCTTCTACTGGTATTTTCGCTTCTTCTGAAACCACCTGCTTTACTTTATCCGCCGCGGCCTTACCTGATTCACCGGGTTTAATCTTTGATTTTTCCAAGATTGACTTTACCCACTTTACAGCTTTTGTCCCTGTATACTTTAAGGTAGCCAATCCAAACTTAAATATAGGGTTTAGTACGAGAACCTGTTTTGGGTTCAGGATAAGACCGGTAAGGTCGGCAAATTCATTTAAGGCGTGTCTTGGGATTTCTGCTGTTGGTATGCCAAATATATGATCCGGTAATATCTCAAGTGGCCCCCCTTTTGATTCGGGTTGTAATTCATCCAGAATATCACCGATCCAACCTTTAGTGCCGACAAGAGCCTGAATGTGGTCAGTTGCCGTTTCGCTTCTTTCTGGGTCTGTAATCGCTTCCGTTATATCTGGGGGTATAGGACGGTCAGGCCATATTAATTTTCTAAGACCAAGAGCCAAAGCCGCTTCATAGGCAATAAAGGACTGTTCCATCTTATCACCGAAAGGTTCACCCATATCTTCTAAGTGTTCCTCTACTAAGGCTTTTCCCCAAGGTTCGGATTTAGCAGTAACAAGTTTTTCTTTTTCTACTGTGAATTCCTTGGTATCGCCGGGTTCCCCAATATCTATATCCTTAAACAGGTTTCCTTTTTGGGGAGGTTCAGATGGTACGGTATCCGAAACATCAACTTCCAAGTCAATATCCCCAATATCTACATCCCCGAATAACTCCCCTTTCTTGCCGGGAGGTTCAGGTAATGTGGCACTGGAAACACCATCTTCCTCTAATTCAATATCATCAAATAAGCCCATAATCGCCCTTTTTGATTACCCCTTTTAATTTATTTAAGTTTAAATGTTTTACCACCAACCGTAAGTGTCATTTCACCGCTTCCGTCTTCCCGCAGCATATCATCTATATCTTTATGTATCGGAGGATAGAGCTTAATCAACCTGTCCCTAACTTCCCGTTCGGTTAGTAACGGATTACCTTTTTTGTCCTTCGTCTCACCGGATTCTCTTAACCTTAATATCCTGAAGGCCTTTTCCAAATCCGCAGCAAATGCTTTTGATATTAAAATTTTATATTTTTCATCCCCTGGTTCAAGTTTCTCTTTTTCCGGCATACGCTCTAAATCTTCATATTTACCTGTTTCTCCATATTTATCTAGACTCCCAAGTGTAAAATCCTTTGCCGAGGGAACGCCTGTCTGCGGTGGTGTTTCTTTACCTAATTCAACTGTTACCGCATTTGCAACCTTTACCCCATATTCCGCATTGTCACTGCCTCTTCTTAGTGCCGCCTTAACACGATCGTCACTTGCATCTATTTTCCCCTGCCGTTCTTGCTTTAATATCTCAATATCGGCGTTAAGCTGACCTTCTTTCCTGGCAGCCTTCTCCGCTTCACTCTTATTAAATGAACCTTCAAGCATCGCCCACGCTTCAGGGTTATTTATAAGTTTTTGCCAATGCCCCATCATATCTAACTGTTTTTCTTCTGTCGTCTTCTTTGAATTAATAGTCGCAAAACCATCTGTCATTGCCTGCCTCACTGCCGCGGCTGCCCCCTCACCGAACTTGGTCGCATCCAGGTCGGGAAGTGTATATCCGGGCATAAATTTCCCCATTAGTTCCTTATACTTGTCATATATATTCTTTTTCTGATAAGGATCAAATTCCTTCCAAAGTTTACTCTTTAAAACCTGGACTATTTGGTTCATTTCTGAGGTTAATATCTGCCGTTTTTCCTGCCGTTTGGCGAGTTTATCTTTCTCTTCCCTCGCTTTACTTGCCTCTTTTCTCGCCTTACCCTCTTCAAGCATAGAACCTATTTGAAAGCCTTTAAATAGTCCTGTATTCAATCCCCCTGCCCATGATTCTGCCATGATTCTTCTCCTTTTTTTTCTCTCTCTCTTATTTTTTTATTTTTACAGCATTACGGTTTCATAAAATAACCGTATAGCGCAGTACCGCCAAGCGTACCTCCCAATCCAAGCCAGTCGCTTTGTGTCTGTGACTTTGCCTGTGCATTGTAAAGGGCCTGGTTGCTTAACAGTCCCGCCTGGCTTGAATACGGGGCAAGGGCAAAATTATAACGCCCCGGAAACCCCATCTCCTTTGTGTATCTATCGCTTGACAGATTGGTTAAAAGTCCCGCGCTTGAAGCCACGTTCCCCATAGTAGTCTGCAATTCACCACGCCTTTCCTGTTCCTCCGTCAGAGCCCATGTGTCACGGAACGAGTTAAGGGATTGTATGCCCGGTGTTGTATTTGCCGTAGCGGTATCGGGGTCGTCACCGATTATCTCGTTTCCGAGACGTGCCTGGTTTTCCTTAAAGACCCTGAAATCGTCAGTTTTTTTCTGCCCCAGAAATTCAGAAACAGGCACATCACCCTTCAATGCCTTTTCCTGCCTTTCCGCCATCACTCCAAGATTACGGAACAACAGCTTCTCGGTGTCACCAAGAGTAGCGATATACTCATTATCCGTCATCCTCCGGTAATCACCGGTTTCTGCATCCGGCACAATCCTCATCGCCGAGAGAATAGTACTGGTTAAATCCTCGGTTTTAGCTTCCGTCTCCTGAAGGCCCTTAATAGCAAGGTTCTCTATAAGCAGTTGGTTCGCTGTTTGTTCAGCAGGTTCGACTTCGTTTTCCATAACTTTCTCCTATTATATTATTTTTATACATCCACTTTATACCACGCAATATTATTCTCAAATGCGTATGGCTTTTTCCTGTTAAAAAAATACCTGATAAGTTTCATCTGCCTTTCAGATCGCGCGTGAAGAAAAGCTGCCTGGTATCCCAGTTCTTTTATCATATCTTTAAATACATTCACCATTAACCGCAGATTATCTATATTCCTGCTCGCCTTGCTTAAATAACAGTGTTGCAAATGGGGCAGATTCTTCTTAAAATTAACCAGGAAGAACCCCTTGACCACCTTCCCGTCTTCCAGATAATATCTGAGTACATCGTTTTTTTTCATAATAATGGATATCCCACGTAATCATCCTTGTATTCAAATTTCCCTAATGGTATTCCCCCGCCAGACTGAACTCCTGTCGGTAATGTCGACAAGGCCACCGGGGGAACCGGTGTAAGTCCGCCGGTATTACTGAAATTCAAACCCAAGCGATTAGAACTGGGAAGGTTCAGGTTCAGGCGCGGTAAATTATTTATGTCGCCATCTGTTGTTTCACCGTTTCTGGGTTGGAAAAGTTTTGATAATCCGAAAAGACCTGCCCCTGCCGCAAGACCAAATGCAACTTTACCCCACGCATTATTCTTGTCTGACGGTGTAGCATCCGCATCCGCCTGGGTAGCCTTCGCCTTTTCCAAATCAGTAACGATGGCTTCCTGTTCCGCCTCAGTAAAAAACTGTGCGATAGCCTCATCACTAAATAAACCCTGATCACTTGGTGTTTCTGTTGGTGGTTCCGTTGGTGTTTCAACTGGTGTTGGTTCCGTTATAAGCCCCGGTTCTGGTGTTGGTTCAGGATCTTGTACGGTCGGCATTTCAGGAGTATATTGCCCCGCATCAGTTAATCGCGGGTCTTCTCCCGTAAATGTTGCATCTGGTACAGGTATTGTCTGTCTCGCCCATTCTGGCAGAAAAGTATTATTATCAATGGCTTCTTCAAGATTTTTAAAGAAACCCTCCATCGTCATATCCGTTTGTCTGCCTCCAAACTTAAATCCAAGATTCGATCCCTTTCCCGCCTTTAATGCTTTTGGTACATAATTTGGATTTCGTGCCAGATTTTCCCTTAAACTAGCAGCCTTATTCTGTATTTCCCCTAGGGCTGCACGTGCATTATTTATCCCCTTGCCTTTAATTTTCCCACTCTTTAACTCTTCGGTTATACGGATCCATTCCGGATTCTGTTCGGGGTTAAGTAGTTCCTGTTTACGTGCCTCTATGGCATCATCTATTGATATACTAGGCATAAAGCGGTGGATATTGCCTGGCTTAAACATCTCGGCATACGCGGCTTGTGGAAGACCTGGATACTTTTCCTGCGCCTTTCGCACAATTTCAGATAATTTATTTGCACGTTTAGCAGCGGGAGTTCCACCCAGTGATGCTCCCTTACCTTCTGTTTTATATGTGCCAAGTCCATGTCCACTTAAATATGTACCGATAGACTGAGATAACCAATCCCTGGGAGCCGCTGCTTCCGCGTGTCTCCGTAATTTTGATGAGGAATTAAAAGTGCTATCAAAAAAGTCGGAGATTCCCTGCCACGGCCCAAGCCCTTGTGTTGCGCCTAAAACAGTTAGAAAGCCCCCCGCGGCTCCTGCGGCTCCTGACATTGCACCACCACCACCACCACCTACTAAACCGGTTTCTGCTCCGCTCGCTCCCCCATAACCTGATGGAAACCCACCGGGAATATTTGGATCAAACATTACCGTCATACTTTTTATTCCCTCTTTTTGTTTTAAATAAATAAAATAAAAATATAAAAACTAATTATTACTCAGGCTTATCTGGATATGTAACATCATCTGGGTTACTGTGTGACTAGGATTTCCTGGACACCGTGAGGTTTTACGGAATGACTACTGAATCCCAATCAACTAAAGCAACGGCAGCGTCCACACCAGCCCTATCTACTGCTGCATTAATTGGTGTTTTAACATTGCTTACGAAATAAGCCTTTAAATTAATTTTGTATGCTTCTGAATCAGTAGTATCAAATTCATTATCTTGGCGTTTCATTTTACCATTCAGTTTTTGATTATGCCTTGCTCTTGCTTTATAATCAGCAAGAGACATAGAATCTTCATCTGATGGGTCAACAGTATTTCCAGCTGCAATCCATCTTTGAACTAAGCGATATTCCTTGTTCCTGGCATCATCTGGAACACCTATTTTCCCTCCACCGCCAACAGGTGTAATTATATATCCAGAAATATCATCAAACTGCACTGATTGAATCCTGTTTATATTCATATCTTTTTCCTTTCTTACATTTCTGCAACAAACCAAAATTCACCAGTATTGACAAAAACTGTTTGCGCCTCGTTATTAACAATTCCTGCAAAAGTTGTTGGCTTAAAATTAATTGAATTTCCATTATCATTTAATCCCATACCAGTAATAGCATCTGAACTTGCGGACACTCCACCACCAGTTGCATAAGCAACTATACCTAATGATTCTATAACTGATGTTGGTGTAGCAAACATTCTTACAGGTGCAAGGATAGAACAGTAAACATTGGTTTCACCGTTACCCCTTCCTGGAAATGATGCTTCAGTAGGCACGTTCCAACAGTATCTAGAAGTCATAGTCCTTTCAGTTGCTATATCTCTGCTTACAAAGGTAGTTGCAGATGCACCCAATTCAAGTTTTACTTTAGTTACTGATACTGTATCTGTAACTGTATCATTAGTTGCTACATTATTTTGCCAAATGAATACACATAAGTTTGCTGTTGCTGCAGTATCTATTGAAATATTCTCAATGGTATATTTTGCCCATGAAGTAGTTACTGATAAATTAGCTGGAGTATTTTCCAGAGTCCAGTTTGCTACTGGTGTAAAGTTTGAACCCTCTGCCCCCCATGCCGAAACAATATCGCTTGTAACTGAATCCTCTGTTGAGTCCCATGATAAAACAGCAGCCCTTATATCTGATAGTCTAGTAGCATTAGATACTCTTGCTTCAAATGATAATGATACTACTTGGCTTCCACCAAGCAAATGTCTACAATTATCATTTTCTACATACTGTGCTATGCCGAACTTCTTTTGTGCTGTTTCTACATCCAAGTTTATATAAGCATCTGTACCAGAAACACCGCCATCTGCCGCTTGTGTTATATCTATAATATCATCCCCATCAGAAAGCGTATTCCATCTATCAAGACTATAAGAATCATCATCATTTAGGAAGGTAGTTCCAGCATGAATGATAGTACCTCTAACTGCAACTCTCATTTCCCCATTGATTAGAACATTGTCGTTTATACCTCCACCACCAGCAGCAACGATACCAGTACCATCTGCCTTAGTATAGTTAATACATTGTACAGTATTTGCTCCTGTTGATTGAAATACGGCTACATCTCCAGCAGCAGTAGTTATATTAGCTTCACCAGGCAGGTCAAGATTAGTAGCATGGTGAGTCATGGTTAACGCACCATCAAATTGTAATGTAAACTGTCTATCGGCTGCAACAGTCATCGCTGCAAAGTTAGTCGTGCCAGTTACATCAAAGTAATCTCCATCAGTATCAATTACGAGTGGCGATGCCGATGCTATGTCTCCACCTTTTTCCGTCTGCATATAATTACCGTTTGCATCGAGAAAACCACCTAATTGCGGAGACCCATCAGCAGCCACACTTGCTATACCCCCTGCGGCAGCCTGCCAGGAACACGTTCCATCGCCGTCTTCCCGTAAAAACTTCGTTCCCCCTGCCTCTCCTGTGCTTTTTAACTCTGTACCCTCTAAATCCACATAAGTACCGTCTACTGCCGTTCCCTGCCATGTTCCGGAGGCTACCGTTCCTGTTGCCGTGATATTAGCCTGTGTAAAATGTTCATTGGCAGCAAAATTTGCCAGAGAATCATGGTCTATATCGCCATCCGCAACCGCTCCCGTTGAACCGGAAACACTTGTAACCGGGGCAGTTTGCCAACTGGAAGTCCCGTCGCCGTCCTCCCGTAAAAACTTCGTCCCACCGCCTTCTCCGGTACTTAATACTGCCGTGCCTTCCGGGGTGTGTGATGAAACAATCGCAGTTCCGTCTGCCCGTGTATAATTAATACATTGTACTGTATTGGAACCAGTTGACTGGAAGGTAGCCACATCACCCGCAGCAGTCGTTATATTAGATTCACCGGGTAAGTCCAGGTTGGTAGCATGATGGGTCATCGTCAAGGCACCGTCAAACTGGAGTGTAAATTGCCTGTCCGCCACCACCGTCATAGCAGCAAAACCGGTAGTACCTGTCACATCGAAGTAATCTCCGTCCGTGTCGATCACAAGAGGTGAAGCCGATGCTATATCACCGCCTTTCTCGGTCTGCATATAGTTTCCGTTTGCATCAAGAAAACCACCCAGTTGGGGCGTGGCATCATCTACCACATTGCTTAATGTCCCCAGGTCGGCATCTTTCTGCGCGAGCGTATGCCAGTTCGAGCCGTCACACGCGATTAAGACCGAATCGTACTGTGTGCTTAGTGCGAGCGTGGTCGAACCGTCTATTGTCTCCGATGCGTTGCCGTCTATCGTAAGCGCATAGGCATCCCCTGTTGTCTTCTTTATGTAATAGGTTTTATCCGTATTGCCCGATGCGGCGGGGAGTGTGAGTGACCATGCGCCGCCGGCTGTACTGCATAATATAATCCTGTCCGCAAGCGTAGCCGTGTACGTGGTGGTCTTTGTCACCAGGTCAGGGAATATATACCACTGCGTTGATTTGAGGATCTGGTTTATCACGTACCTTATCCTCTGTAACTCGCCGTCAAGCGTGGTCGCCAGTGATTCCGAACCTGCCGGGTACGGGTCTGCCGTAGCTTTCATCTCCGTGGCATTTGCGCTGTAATCGTCTATGCTCTCCGGTATATTATTGTTTATATGCTCGTTGTTCGCCGTATTATAGTGGGCGGCGAGGATCGTGTCCCCTGCACTCACCGTATATGTCATTGAATATGGGTATCCCATTTCTAACCTCCGAAAGTATGTATTTTAATAATTTTAATCTTCTCCGCCCTTTTCCTGATAGCCCCGATCTCTTCCTGTGACCTGCCCTTTCCGATAGCCTCAAGTTCAAGCCCCCTTCTCACCTGTTTCTCCATGCCCTTTCGTTCCTCCCCGTTATCGGTATATTTCTTATTACAATCCCTGCACATCAGAATATTCGTAAAACTGCCGTCTGAGAGCGTAAAGGGGACGGGACTGAAATTACTCATCGTCTTGACCGCGTACACGTTGACCTTACCGCCATCGGGTAATATATGCTCGACTATACCGCGTTTCTTTACGGGTGAATCACACCTCATGCACCTGACCTCTTTTAACCCGTAACCGTCATATTCTATATAATCTTTTTCGTACACTAACTTGCCATCCTCGATAATGGTTTAAAATCCGTTAATAATTGTGATATAAAGAAATCCTCGTCCACATTATTATTAAATATATGATATTCTATCCTCAAACCGACTTTCTTTATAGGGAAGGCAACCTCTATCACTTCCCCGCCACCGTACGTACCCGCACTTCCGTCCGCGCCGTAGGTCGTACCACCACCGTAGGTCGAACCTATGCCGGCAAGCGATATAGTCTCCTGCCCCACATACGAGCCGTCTACCCAGAAATCAACGAGCAGGTTATAAGGCCCTTTCGCATCAACGAGTATCCTTCCCTGGTCAAAACGCTTGGTAATCCTAGGGTCACCCAGATGCCCCCTTGGTGTCTTGAAACCGCTTGAATACGCCGCGCTGTTATCGTTATGAGTGGATGTTTCCAGTTCCCATACGTAACCGTCACTCATACCACCCGTGTATATCTTAAAATCACCCACCGCTTTTCGCACAAGCGCGGAACATGATGCCTTGAAACCCGAATCCGAATTTATATTATCCTTAATCACCCATCCCTCTTCAGGGCCTCTGTCAATAAAATAAACAAGGGCTGTATCTATATCGGACTGATTACCCCTCATTACAAAGAAATTTATGCACCTCAGTACCGGGTCGTAGACCATGTGGAAATCACCTATCGCGGAGAGTTTCATCTTTTCCCTTATATACTCGTCTATAAAGGAAGCCCTTGTAAGCGTTGCCTGTTTGTAGTCACCGTAATTCTGGGCTGCGGTAACGCTGTAAATCGTACCGTCCTCTGTCATTGATATAATATCATTGGTCACCTGCACAAAGGTCTTGTCCGTAGCCGTTCCCCCGCCCCACTGTGCCTTGTTGTAACCCCATTTACTCGTATCACTGTCCGTATCGTCTATTATGTACGTCCATGATTTACCCGCCAGTACGATCCTGTCGCCGTACTCGGCACCGTTAAGTATGCCATGCCCGTCACCCGTATCTATATAAAAGGTGAGTACACCCGTAACGAAATCAGGTTCAGTACTCCCGTCACCCGGATTCTCAGCCGATGCGTAGACCGTGTTCGGATCGGTCTTGCCGTTAATAGCCCATAACCTCTCGGACGCTCCCCTGCCGTGTATAATCATCTTACGGGGATAATTACCGCCCGCCCAGTCGGTAGCCTCGTTGACGATATCAGTCGTGGAACCCGCGGCACCGTCCCATATCTGCGGAAGGTCGTTTCCCGTGCATATAACGCACATATTATTAAATGTTATAAAGTGAACGGGGCGGTCAATGGTAAGCCCCGTCTTTAATTCCGTATTATAATCTTTCTGTATCTTGCCGTCCGAGGTTGCCGTCAGGATAAACTCCGTGCCGTTCTGTAGCCTGAACTGGTACAGTCCCCATATGCGCGGCGTTCCCGTTATCACCGTACCGTTTACGTGTGACGTTCCTCCCCGCTTAGACCTGCCCCCCTTGTGGAGATTGATGTTCTTCGTCCCCTCCACCATCGCGGTTATCGGGATCTTGTCTATGTTCTGGTCAAAACTGAAACCACCCCTGGCAAAATCAATACCGTGCGTTTGTCCCCTGTATCCCATTTTTTATCAGTAATCCCCCCTGTTAATATTCATGGAACCCGTACCCGCCGACAGGATAGCACTGTCCACTCCCACACCGCTTATCAACTGGTCAAGAGCATTTATATTCTCGATTATCTCGTAGCTTCTATTGGCTATATTAAAGACCTCCGCGGATAACTGTATATCGTTATCAACGGCGAGTTCAATCGCCAGGTTGTATACCATCGCCCTGTTGTACTCAAGGGGTATGCTGAAAGTAGTCCCCTGCGCCGTCGGGTTTACCAGTACCTTCTCGGAAACAAGATGGAAGGCATAGGTGGAATCCGCCTCGTAATTAAATTTAATCTTCCCCAATGGATACTGGGGATCGTAATACAGTTCGGTCGGGCGGTCTTCGGTGTCCTTTGATAAAAGGGCGTTATATTCCTTTTTCGTCATATCCGTATTAATAGGATAATCCACATTGCTTATGCGGATAAAGGCACTTGTGATCTTCACCGGCCTTCCCGTTGAGGTCGTAAGGTCTGGACTGTCACCGGTAACTCCTATGGTGTAGACCGCCTGCCCCACGGTTAATGCGAAACTCTCGGTTACGGAATACGGCACTATCAAACCGTCCGCACTCCATGACGATAACATATTCTGTAAGTCCTGCAAACCGTCCGTCAACTGCTGCGTGGACGGGCTTTTTACCCCGCACTTCCTGTACGAGGCTGTTATTACTTCCTGTGCTGTCATATCAGCCATTTATCTTCCCCACTATAGAAATAGGCATACTGCGACTGTAGAAAATAGTCATGCAGGGGATTTTTTATCATCCCCTGCCGACTAATAATAATAATACAAACAAACATACAGATAACTTATCCCCTGACCCTGGTAGCCCATTCCGGACGTATTGTCTTGTATCCGAAAAGCACATCCAGTCTTGCAGGAAATTTGTCATTAGTGATGTCCGCGCCTCTCCAGAACCTCATTGAGATACCCTCTATGACAGCCCTTGACATTCTCTGTAAAGGCTCCACGTGAAGGTCTGCGGAAACAAAAGTAAAGGCATCCCTGTGGTAAGCAAGGTTCTGTGTGTAAGCACCAGAAGCCGCACCCGAACCACCGGAAGCAACGTGTACTATCGCCTTACCCGCCCCCGCACTTTCAAGATCCACGTTCTGCTTCGCACCCGATGTTACAGGTGTAGGTGAAACCGTAAAAGTGTCCGTGGCATCAGCTGTAATAGCGGCAGTAATAACAAACTGCTGCAAATGAGAATACCTCTGTTTTGTTTCAAGATTAACCGCGTAAACATCGGCAATCGTGAATACATCGCCAACTGTAAGTGTCTGAGAACTTGTCTGCCCTGTCGTCACAATAGAAGCCGACGCGCTTGTTATACCTGAAGAGGTATTACAAACCGGAGTCGCATCAGTCCTTGTACCGTTGGTATGACTGGGAACCATATTACTCTCCCACCACTTCATACCCGCAGCTTCGCCGATATAACCCTCTGAGAAAGCCCTTTCGAGTTCGCTTGACTTGTGGAAATACGTACCGACTGCATTTACCGTAGCCGCCATAGCGACTGAATCCATAAGCAGATGCCTGTCAGTAGTAGGCGCAAGCCCCTGGCTCAACTTGGTATTCGCGTTGAGCGCGGCGAGAAAAGTATTAGGGTCTGTTGCGGTTCCGGTATTAGTGGAAAGGTTGAACACGTCCTGGTAAACATTGGAAAGAACCGTGTATTCAACATTTGCCGCAAGTTTCGACATTGCCGGTTCAAGAAACCTGCTCTTAAAGTCGTCAACACTCATTGTCATCTCAACCGATGTGAAATTCGGAAGACCGATATGTTTCTGTGTCGCGACCGTCAGAGTCTGTGTGGTCTCAGCAGCATCCTGCGAACTCAGAGTTGCACTATCAGTAACAGTGTACTGGTTGGGTTCCCTGATAAGCAGTGTCCCGCCGTTCTTGCCGCCTTCGTTTGCAAACCTGTTGTCGTACTGCCGGTTGATCGTCTTGATAAACTTCAGTTTATTGTGAAAAATTGCTAACGCTTCCCTGACAATATCACCATCAGATAGCGTTTTCAGTGAATTAGCCATAATTTATTTCTCCTTCTTTAGTCTTTTAAATTCTTCCGCCTGCCGCCACTTGTACCATTCCTCGTCCGTCATCTTGCCCGGTTCCTTGGTAACGATCTCCCCGTTACCACCGACCGGTTCAAGCGGTTTCGGCGCATTAGTTGTCATTGTCCCGGCACTCTCAAAACGTGCCTCTATTTTTCCTACCTCACGGTTTATCTCTCCCATATCACCCAGACTGCCTATACGAACCCTCTCCGCCTGGTTTTTAGCCAGGTAAAGACCGATCCTCGCATTATGAGGACTATCGGCAATCGCCTGTCTCGCGTTACCGTACTGGGTTCTGTTGATAGTGTCGTAAACATCGGGAAACTTCTCCTGTAATTTACCCGCCTGTTCAACGAACCTGTCGGCATTGGACTGATCCCGCGTTTCCGCAGTCCTTGTCCTCGCCGTTATACTCGCCTGCGCGTTGTTGTAAGATATTGTATCGTCCTGGTACTTGTCATAAGCCTTCTGGTACTCATCATACCCTACGTACTCATCCCTGTCGGGAACCTTCGGCCTGTCCCTGGGAGCCAGTTTCTCGGCTTCCAACTGCTGTATCTTCTCGTTGGCTTTCCGCAGTTTATCCTGCGCCTCGTTCTTCTGCCCCGCGATCTTATCGATGCGTTTCTGAACGGAAGGCATGGTGCGTTCCTTGAATTTCTCCGCACCTGATTTCTGCGGTTCTCCCGACATGATATCCTCCGGGCTTAAACCTTCTTCCTTTCCCGCCACGATACCCGTGTCATCCGTACTCTCTTCACCGGTAGTCGCCGTCACTACCTCTTCCTCTTCATTTTCTACTGCCCCGGCTTGTACAACTTCTTCTTCATTTTCCCCGGATTGCACGTCCCGGTCACGTTCCCCTACTGTCATAGTAAGTTTCCTCCCGCCCCGGTGTTACCCTCCCCGGTAGAGCCTTGTCCCTCATCTTGAGGTTGTATTCCCAACATGGTTGGTAAGAACTGCTTTATTTCTTCCGTAATCTGCTGATGCCCGTCCCAATCGCTTAACCGCGCAATATGGGGAGTGAGCAATACAGCCAGTTGGGGATTGCCCGATACAAGACCGATCATTCCCTGCAACTGTTCCTGTCTCCTGGTGGACATTATCTTTACGCTTTCAATAACATCGTATTTGCCCATCGTTAAATCATTTAATATAGTCCCTGTCTCCAAGACCACCTGGTTTATCCTTACAAGGTCGCTCCTTGGGTCTTGTGACGGCCCTGCCTCGCCCAGAATACGGACGGTACGGGGAGTGTCGTATATGACGGGGATAAGGTCTTTAAGCTGTCTCGCAGTCTCAAGAATAGCCCTGCGGTAATTATCCGTAAAATGAAACGTCCCGAACTCGCTCCTGCTCGCCCTCTGCTGTATGGCAACACCCGTTCTCTCATTACTCCTCTCGCCCGCAAACGACTGGTACAAACCAAGGGTATCCTGAATATCCCCGCTCGTAACCCCAAGCATGGTCGCCGCGCCTGTCGGCACCTGCGGTGGCGGTTCGCGCCTCGGCGTGAGTTTTCCCTGCGGGTGAAAAGGCAGGTAGGGCAGAAGTTTCTTGTGAGCAACGTCCCAGAACGACTTCAACCCCTTTATCATATTATTAGTGACGAGATACGGTGCCTTGATCGCAAGTGCCACGGTTTCTGTTATATTAGTCTTCCAGTAGTTGTACATCCTCTGGTCGTCCTTGGCATCCTCGCACAAAGACCTCTTGTACACCCTGCCGTCAACCGTTACCCAGTCCCCCTTGACGGTAATGATAGGGATTTCCTTCCCCGGCCACTCACCGCGTTCAAGTATCTGGTTACCCGTTATCTTAGCCCATTTAACCTTGAATACCCTGGGTGTCTTCCTGTCTTCCACTACCCAACCCTGATCCATCAGTGCTTCCTCGGTAACAGTCTCGCCGTTATATTTCCGCCCTATCTCGTACACCCTGGACTCTCCGGGGAAAAACTCGTTCCTCACCTTGACCACCTCGGTCTTGACCCTCTCCTTATAGAAATATTCGGCAATAACAAGGTTATCCGTGTCGTACCACTGATCCTGACTGTCCTTTACGTACCCCGAATCAAAACTCTGCTCGTCCGCCTTCGGGTACCTGTACTCAAATTCATCCTTCGTTATCTTCTCCCTGATAAAACCGTACATACCATCGGGATCCATGTGTACATTAAACTGGTTCTTTATGGGTCTTATGAAAATCTCCTGGTCAAAAGAATCATCCAGTTCCTCGGTGGTTATCCTCCAATGCCCGAAACCCGCGGCAATCGCGTGTTCCCCCGCAGTCGTGTATATCTCCTCCGCATTAGAGGCGTATTCAATCTGACGGATAAGCCCGGATATTATCCTCGCCTTCTCCTCGTCACCCTTATCGTCAACCGGTATCACGTTACCCGCGAGCCTCTGATCCCTCTCCCTGTTTGCGACCTGCGCCACGTATTTACGCAGCTTATTGCTTGTAAGGCACGGACGGTTATCCTCCGCCCTTTCATTCTTGACATCCTCCGCCCACTGCCCGTTATCTATATTGTAGACAAACCTGAGATTGTTCCTTCCCGCCTCGTAATTGTGGTCATCCGCGAGTTCGATCTTCTGGAACCTTTCCTTCGCCGTGCTTAGAAATTTTAAATCGTCTTTTTTTGTTGTTTTCTTTCTTGCCATAATCAGTTTTTCCTCAAATTCGGCAATAAAAAAAGGGCAAGGTTGCGTATGGAGGTGTGGCCCCACACGGCCTTGCCCGTTTTTTTTATTGCTTTTTTACCCTTCCGCTTTTATTTTTATTTTTTTTTGTATCCCGATTAGGGAGAGGGAAGGGTATCCAGTCTATTTCTATTTTTTCTATTATTTATTTATCTATTTCTTTTTCCCATTTTTTTTTATTCTCTTTTATTCTACATCCCCATCCATGACTGTTCCTGCCCCTGTCCCGCGCCTATAAGGACGGGGGTTTCCTCTTCCACGTACTCCGTACCCGTCAGGGTGTACCTGTAGAGGTTTTCCATAAAATCGTCATTTATCTTTTCCACCTTGCCGTTATTATCAAAACACAATCTCTGTATATCAAACACTATCCCCCGCGTGTTCCCCCCCGCGCTTTGCAGGGTATCGAAAAAGAACAGTATGGGGATACTGTTCGGCCCTTCCAACCATGCCCTGATGTTCCTCATGCCAGATTCCTTGTCTTTCGAGGCTGTCTGGAGGTATATGCCCTCTTCCGAGAGCCTGTTTCCTATGATGGTGTACGAATCCTCCACGTCCACCCTGTTCTCCATAAACTTATTATCACCTTTCGAGAGCGGGTCTATGTATACATTGCTTATGTTCCAGCATAGATCGCCCTTCTTCTTCCTGATGATAATGTCCGCAATTTCCTCCGGGGTACAATTAACCCAATATTCATCTATGCAATAGTGTCGGTTGTGTTTGTCACACCCATAAAAAGAAATTGCGTGAGGTTTATTTAAATGCAGGTCTATAAGCACCGTGACCACCCAGTCGGTCGGAACACCGCCGCGGGGAAAAGGTACGATATGCCTGGATTTATCAAAATTCTTTATTACAAGCCCCACCAGTTTCTTAAACATACCGAAAAACCTGGAAGGTTTGTCCTCAAGGGGCGTATCCTTTACCCGCCTGAGAAATCTCAATTCCTTTATAAGCCCGTGCCTGCTCTCAGGCGTATTATCAATAAGAAACTGCTCCGCCGATTTCCCCTGGTCATCGGGTGACCGGCTCTCCGCACCGTCAGTACCGAGGTAGAGATCCCATCTCATTATCATATCAAAAAACTGCTTTTTCTGACCGTCCGCATCGCCCCAGTATTTCGTCTTCTTTCCCGTAAGCCCCATCTTGCTCAGAATATCATCGTCATGCGCGTAGGTCACCTCGTTATCCAATGCGCAGAGGTTCTTCATTATCCCCACGTCAGACCTGCCCGATAACACGAGTTTATCCAACATCCATGCCTGAGTAAGCGGTGTGGCGGGTATGAGTATCTTACCGCCGAAATCGGATAATCCCCTG
>Ga0209128_1000681_pt1 | contig 24939 bp, 19 predicted proteins | sample ETNvirnome_6_100_FD_184072 | JGI IMG/M metagenome (GOLD analysis project Ga0209128, IMG submission 184072) | Marine viral communities from the Pacific Ocean - ETNP_6_100 (SPAdes) (version 2) | ecosystem: Environmental > Aquatic > Marine > Oceanic | place: Pacific Ocean | collected 2013-06-19 | reverse complement strand
TGGGGTCTGACGCAACAGGCGATATTTACTATCGTGATGCCAGTGGTTTTCTGGAGAAGTTGGCAGCTTCTACTGATGGATATGTGCTGACAAGCACAGGGGCCGGTGCTATTCCTGCTTGGGAAGCGATACCCGGAGGTGGTATCTCTTTCAGTGGTTCGACTGCTGACGGAATGGTTACATACGGCGGTAGCTCTTCTGCGGTTGTTGAGTCTACTCTAACATTCGCCAGTGATGTACTTACTGCCACCTCAACGTCTTCAAATCTGCCCAAGATCGAGTTAAAGAATACCAATGCAGATGCTACGGCTGGCATCATTCAGTTCTCCAAGGACAGTGCAAGTGGAGCGGCCAGCGATGTCATGGGAACTGTCTCTTTCTATGGGACTGACGCCAGCAATAATACCCATGAAGAGTTTGCTAAAATTGAGGGTATTGTAGAAACGGCTACAGCGGGACAAGAGGGCGGGCAGATAAAGTTTAGCGTTGCCTCCCATGATGCAGAGCTAAATCAAGGTCTGCTTATCGAAGACGGTAGTGCTGAAGATGAAGTGGATGTGACGATAGGCAATGGCAGTGCCAGCGTAGTCACTCTCCCGGGGAACATAAGCATTACTGGCGATGCGTCCGTCGGTGGTATTCTATCTCTCAATGCAGCTATCGCCTCACCCCTGAAGGTCGAAGTGACCTCAGGCACTGTTTGGTCGCTGGGGTGGTTCAATGCCTCGGATGGGTCGTGGTGGCTACTCGGTCGCACTGCCGACGTGGCCTCGTTTACACGCGCACAAGCCAATTTCTACATCCCAACAGGGAGCATCTCTGATGTACCAGCTTCGTAACACCTTCGCGGCTCTTTTGGTGTGCGCTACGGCTGCGTTCGGCCAGTTCAGCGCAGGAGGCGCGACCCAAGACAGCAAAGACCTTGCGTCGGGATTCGATTCCGTTGCCGTCGCCGATGGCAAGATTATCGACATATCCCACGCACGAACCGACACGAACTACACCGACTCTTACCAAGTCGTACCGGTCTTCAGCAGTGCCCCGAGCGCGGGCGGCAGCGGCGAAAACTGCGGCCTCGAAGGCCGCATGTATTTCAACTCGACCATGGGCAAGCTGCAAGTTTGCGACGGTAACAACTACGTATCGGCCGATGACATTTGGATGCCCGACTCCACGATCTCCGTCAACGCCAGCGGCTACCAGATCATCGTAGGCGATCTGAACGATCCTGCGGTGATGTGGGATCTGGATGCGTTCCGTGCGGCTGAGAGCAACAGTAGCTACTACCGGAACGGCGAGGGTCGGTTTCCCAATAGGTATGCGATCACGATCACGACAGGGCAGGATTCGGTGGTGATTTGGGACCGGGATGACTGGTCGAGGTGGATGGTGTTCAAGACGGGAGTGAACAATTACTACCTCTATGGTGCGATTACTCCTACCGACATCCACTTCCTTGATGGAATCCTATATGTCGCAGATGATGCTGGGCAGCAATCGAACCCACGCATTGATTTCGTCAATGACAGATGTGAATACAATGGCAGTGGTGCAAATGGGCTATTCGCGTATCCAGCAGAGAAGGGCATATACCTACGCAACGACAATACCCATGCTCCAACTGCACGAAACACATCTCTTTCCATCGTCAATACTGTTGTCAACGCCGTAGACGCCATCCGCGACCCCTTCGGTATGCCAATGGCAGACGGGAGTGGACGCACGGCGCACTGGTGGGGAGCAGCAACGGCTTCTGACATCAGCGAATACAATCCCTATGCCAATGCTATCTACGATGTCGGCATTGGTCAGAGGCAAGACGCTATTGCGATGACGGCTCGGGGCGTGATGGCAAGCATTCGATACGACGGATCAACTCGCTACATTGCCGACCTTCAGAGATCACTTGTGAAGCACACAGCCGACGTGGGGGTCGAGGAGCTTGTGTTTCGCAACAACTCTACCGGGGCAGAAGCTCCGGCGTGGGGCAACTCTGTAGTCTTTCAAGCCATTGATGTCATCGAGGGAGGCTCTGGTGCGGGGGAGGAAGCCCCACTGGCCTTGATCGGTAGTGATACGGGAGGAATGTATCTATGGCACACCAAGCCCTCGGCAAGCACGACTGGCGGTGCTAAAGTCCTCTTCGATGCCACAGGCCAGTATCCCTACGAGAAGGGCGATGCGTCAGGGGCTTACCATCTTGAGGATCTGACGGACGGCTCTCCTTATGGTCTGGATTTGACCAAGGTGGGCACAACCGACCCGATGACCGGCACGATCTCAATGGTTTACGGGTCAGGATACTCCGCTACTGACGGCGGCACGGCATCGTTTTTGAAAGACTACGATTCGGACTTCAACTTCCTGAAAAGTCAGTCGGTGTGGGTTAAGTCGGCATCAGCCACCAACCCAAGTGCCGCAGAGCATATCGTTGGAGCGTACGATACTGGCGGTCAATTCGTCGGGTCGAATATGCTTCTGCGATTCGAGACTGATGGCACGCTCTATGCTATCTGGCAGGATTACAACGGCGGCGATGCGGCAGACGGCGCGACAGATTTCTATGACGGCAGGTGGCATCATATCGTGGTGCAACTTGCTCCCCCAGAAGCAGCAGGAGCCGCTGGCAGCACCTTCGATATGTATGTGGATGGGGAGTTACACGCGCAAGACGCAAGTGTCCACCTCACCGCCGCTGAGTTTATGATAGACACTATGTATGTCGGCGCACGACATGCCGGTGCTGACGTGGCTACCGAGCACTTCAATGGTCTGATTGACCACTTGGTGTTTAGCTCAACTGCGTTTACTGCCGCCGAAATCCGTGGCATGTATCAAGACGGCTTGAAGGCGATGCAGTCCGCCGTCGAGCCTCTGGACGGCACGATCTCTGCCGACATCGACTACGTAGACTGCATCCCCGGCTACTGTCTGGCGGGTGACGAGGATTCGCTGATCGTCTACACGGTTGGTGCGACCACGCTGATCCCATACAAGAAGTATGGCACACCCAACGGCACGATGGCAGACGCCGTGCTGTGGCAGGAGGCAGGGGCAGACTCACCTTCTGTGTTCATGGTGACAAACACTCGCCTTCAGGCAGTCCAGCCAGACCCGAACCTCGCCAGCAGGACGGTGTATCAGTGGCCGTATGACCAGCGGGACTACGATGCGGTAGACGGCGGCTGGACGCAGGTCGATTCATCAGGACAGCAGGGTATCTTTTGGGGCATTGAAGATGCGTTAAAAGCGGCCAATAATGCAGGGTTAAGAGATGTCTGGATAAACTCCGGATCATATTATGAAACAGTTGTAATTCCCGCAGGGGGAATGACTCTGGCGTCGTCGGGACACGCAAGAGGGATGGTCAGTGGTGAAGTTAACATCATCACCACCGATAGTGATGACGGCGAAGCCATCACTATCAACCATAACTATGTGACAGTCAAAGGCTTTGCTGTTGACTCAGGAACCGGAGGCACAGGTGGGGGATATAGTTGCATACTCATAAACGCGTCTGGGGTTGTCGTTGAAGATATCGCTTTCCGTCGATGCGACGATCACGCCATCGACATAGCAGGGGGCACTGACAATTTCATCCGCAACAACAAGATTGAAAGTTCAGATGAGGTGGCTATTGAAATCACAGCCACAGATCGTCACCAAATTATCGGCAATCACTTCGATTATTACATCGGGGGATCGTCGAATATTCACGTTTCCTCTGGCGGGAACCATCACGTCATATCCAGCAACTTCTCATACGACACCGATGCTTTTATCGGGATTGATGCGACAAGCCTTAATGGGATTTATGATGGAAACTCTCACAATGGCGCCATTTCAGACGCCGGTACAGGCTGGACGAATGGCGGCAATGAAAACTTCTAAGGAGTGCATCATGCGTAGACACATAATAATTATCATGGCGCTGGCACTTCCTGTGCTGGCACAAGTCAGGAGTATTCCCATAGACACTTCTTTGCCGGAAGGCAAAGCATTGGTCGCGGCTTACGAAAAGGCAGAGCGGGTAGCATCTGCCACAGCCAGCGTGCGGCATGTTTCTTTCCTGAATCAGCTTATTGCAGGCGCAATAGATGATACAACGTGGAGTTCAGGCGTAGTCGGCCAAGGAGAGATGACGGTCGTTGATGTTCCTCCAATGGACTTCTCCTTCATCGGAGGCATTACTGTGACAGTTGACTCATTGGATAAACCAGCGTCCTCAGCGTCGTATGTGCAGCTTCGCTTTTCAGGTTCCGTAACGGGTCCGGCAAAGGGCGTCATTAGACGTGCGATTCAAGACGCGAAGGACAAGTATCGCGCTCAGGATACCGGGACCAATCAAGTTCGTATTGGCAGAGCGTATGCAGAAATGTTTCTGCCTGAACTCAACGCATCGTTGAATGAATAGGAGTAGATCATGGATTTCACAACTGCATGGGACATCGGCAACGATCCATCTGTCGAACAGTGCGACCAGTAACAGTAGTAGATCACACTTCTCCAAATCTGTTAGGGAAATTCAATGGACTTTTATCTCGCTCTACACGAAATGGTTGCCGGTGTGCTGAATGGAACGCTCGCTGTTGCCATTCCAGCACTGTCCGCAATCGGTCTGAAATATCTACACAAACGCTTTGGGATTACAATCTCAGAGGCGCAGAAGCAACAACTCGACGGCCTAGCCCTCCGCGCCGTGCAAACCGCGTCACAGCGTTTCAAGCCCAACAAGGAGAACGCGCAGTCGCTTGAGGAACGTAACAAGGTGAATAAGTTCAAGCGGGCCAATGCCGTGGAACAGCTTATCTCTGATGCTGCTCAGGTTGGACAGAAGGTCCCACCCTCTCTCGCGGAGAATCTGGTAGAGGCTGGCGTCAATCGCCTGAAGCGTGAACGCGGTGCTTTGTAACATCCGACGAGAAGTATGGAACTCGTGATCTACATGAGTTCCAGTTCCAAAACGAGAAGGAGAAATATCATGCCACGTAAATTACCAAATCCTCAGTCCAGTCGTGGAGGATCTTCGAGACAGCGCGGAAGAACCGGACAGACCGTTCGAACGGGCAATGCTCAACTCAGGCGTCAGAAACCGATGGCATCACGCTCACGCGTAAGCCCAGCAAATAAAGCAAATCCTCAATCGAAACGCCGCTCTTAACTAAGAGGAGTCTTCTATCACTCAGGACGAGGAGGTACCTGACGGTGAATCGAAGGGAATAAAGGTATGCCTCCTCACTACCCTGACTCTAAAAATGTTGCCTCGTTCGGGGATCTTAGACGGTATTATGACGCAATTAAAAAAGAGTTGGAGCAGACCCAGCAAGAGGTAAAAAATGAGCGTTACGGAATCCGCCAAGCGGTCAAAGGTGAACGCGAAACTAAGGCAGAGTTAAAGAAATCCAAGGGCACAACAGCCAAACTTCAAAAGCGAGTTTCGGCTCAAGAGCGAGCAAAGGAAGACAGCAATCGGGCGGCGGCGTGGAGTGCAAGTGCGGCCACCGCGGTAACAATATTTTATCAGATCTGCAAATCGACGGGACAATGGCCGGGGGGGTATAAATGGGAAGATGTTTGGACGCATGAAGCCACCACAGCCGCGCTGGTAACATTCATTACATGGGTACTCAGTCAGGCATACGCGGCGGCACAGGACTGAAACAAAGGAGGGAACATGGAAGAGATTCAGAAGCAACTTAACGACCGGATCAATGTTCTTGTGAACAACGATCCTGTAGCTCAACGGCTCGTAGGAAAGCTTGAGATCCTACAGCAACAGGAAGAAAACGATGGGGATTCCCCTGATAACGACGGCGATTAAAGAGATATGAATAGCTGGGAAAAAGTGGGGACGCACATTGTGGAGAGCCTGAAAAGGCTTGAGTCCGATATCCAAGCCCTTGATGCCAAGGTAGATGAATTGAGCCTGAAGGTTGCCCGCAGGGAGGGCAGGGATGGGGTTATTGCAGGTCTGGCCGGTGGTACGGCCGGTCTTGTTGCAGCGGGGATTGCGGTATGGACCTTGTGAAGTATACCTCCAAGGGCAATGTGGATATTACTCCCCACTTCTCCCTAATGGAACTTATTTCTCCAGATGGTGAGATTTTCATAGATGATCTCTTTTGGCACCACATGGAAAAGTTGGAGAATCTTAGGTTTGCTATCGGCGAGCCTCTCATTGTTACTTCTGGCCATCGGTCGAAGGTGCACAACGAAAAGGTTGGTGGCGTGGCAAAGTCGATGCACCTTCGATTTGCAAGCGACTTACAAATTGGCGGAAGATCCCCGACACTTGGGTTTGACGAATTGTATGAATTCGCCAGATCCGAGGGATTCTCGGGTATAGGGCGGTATGACAATCTCCTGCATGTAGATTGCAGGACATTCATCGGCAGGGCACCTGCTGAATGGGATAATAGGAAATGAGTGGACCTCCCGGCGGTGGTGGTAGCGGCGGCGATCTTGCCCTATACAACACCTTTGAAACTTTTTATGGACACCTTGGCTTAACTGGCTCAAAGAGGGAGGCCCTGTGGAACAACTTCAGGGCTGGCGGCAAGGCGCAAGCGGATGCTGTTTTGCCCAACATTGTCTCTCCTCCGCCATCACTTATTGATCAAAGTGGTCGTCCGACAGGAAAGCTTCCTGCATTGCCTGAGCGGGGGGTAACACCAACGGGGCAGATAGTAGACCAAAGTGGTCGGGAGCCTCCTCAATATTCTCTCATGTCCCACGACCAGAGTGGCCGTGAGGCTCCTCAACCATCACCTCCAGTTGACCAGAGCGGACGTGGAGCATCTCCCCCAGTAGATCAGAGCGGACGTGAGCCTCCTCAACCATCTCCTCAACCATCACCTCCAGTAGACCAAAGTGGTCGTGGAGCATCCCCTCAAGTAGATCAATCCACCCGTCTCGACACCAGCGAATTCGACAGGTGGGCTAACAGTCTCCCGGGACTAACAGTTTCTCAACGGGAAGCTCTACAGAACAACTACAATAGGGGTGGTCTGGGGGCGGCGAAGGATATCTACACCAAGCACTATGCCCCCCGTCCACCTGTGGATCAGAGTACGCGAGAACCTCAGCCTCCGGCTGCGCCTCCTCCTCAGGAATATACACAGGGCGATAACAACGCTGCGCCACCTCCTCAGGAATATACCCAAGGCGATAATAACGCTCCACCTCCATCTAAGCCCCCTGCTCAGGAATACACCCAAGGCGACAACAACGCTCCTCCTCCGTCCGGTCGGGCGCTCACCGAGGCTGAACGACATTCGATTGAAACGGGAGGGTTAGATCCGTCAATTCTGGACGCTTCTACGCTTGATACGGCGGGGCAGAACTTCGTCAATACATGGGCAAGTCAGTATTATGCAGGGGGTAGGTTTGCGCCTCCGCCCGGACCCCCACACTTGGGAGGCAGTGGTCCCCCCGGCGGGAATGCGTCGTTTGTCACATCCAATGAGGTGACCACGCAAGATCCGGTCGAAGTCAAACTTCCGTGGGAAGACGACGAGGTGGAGACTGTGGTGTGGGAACCCGGAAAAGATCCAGTCGGAAACCAAGGCGACCGGCCGGACCAAAAAGCCTCCGAAGGAGGCCCCGGTGACATTCCTGCCCCCGGTAGTGACCCCCCACGTATGTCGATGGGTGCCGCCAATCGGGTAAGCCAAGGAGATAGATTAGACAAAGATTCTCCCGGTAGTGCACCTCCAGCAGGTACTCCGCCAGCGGCGGGAGGTCCCGGTGACTTTCCTGCCCCCGGTAGTGACCCATCTAAAGTCGTTGTAGACCAAGGCGACCAAGGAACCCGATTAGACAAAGATTCTCCCGGTAGTGCTGCTCCGCCTCCAAAGAGTACCGAGTGGTGGACTCAAAAGGATAGGCTCGACAAAGATCCTCCGGGCGGCGGTGACGGCAGCGTGGGAAAGGGCTGGGACTGGAGCAACTTCCAAGGAGATAGACCTGATAAAGATTCTCCCGGGAGTGCGCCTCCCGCCGATCCTCCCCCTTCCCAAGGAGGTCCCGGTGACTTTCCTCCACCAACTGATGATCCTCCACCTGCTGATCCTCCTCCCGGCGGGTTAGGTCCCGGTGACATTCCTGCACCTCCTCCGGGTAGCGCCTCTCCTACCCCGAAAGGTCCCGGTGACTTTCCTGCACCTACTCCGGGGGAGCCACCTGCTTCTCCTCCACCGGCTGATCCGCCTCCTGCTGCTGATCCGCCTCCCGATGAGACAAATCCCTTGGCCTTTCTTGGGCGGGGAAACCAAACGGGTATCGAGCAACAGCTTCAGAAGATCTCCAATCAAATTGAGGTGGATGCTGAGGCTGAGGTCAGGCGTCAACAGGCTGTGGCCGAACAGAAGTTTCAGACACAACGGGAAGATCTTGCCCGTATGTTCTCCATATCCCCGGGTTCAAGAGGTGCAAACCTTTCTGGAGACCAACAGAGAGATTTTGAGCAACTCGCTTCAGCCGAGGCCCAGACCCTAGCGAATATTGATGCTCAGGTCAGGGCACAGGCACGGGCAGAGGGTAGAGAGAATCTTGCAACCCTCCTTGGCATACAGTCTGGTGTCCAAGCGGGTGATCTTGCCGTCCGTGGTCAGGGTCTTGAGGAGACGCAGGTGTTCGGTGAGGAGCAGGGTGCGTCAATGGCGGACTTTGGCATCCCCGCCGGAACTCAGCTTACAATGGATAATCTGGACCAGATGTCCCAGATCGTTCAGAGCGGCTTCTTCCAGAAGTTCAATCGCGCCCCAACCAACGGTGAGTTGATGACCATCCTTCAGGGTGGCACAACGGGTGGCACAACGACCCTCGCGGCAGAGGCGCAGGAAAGTGCGGCGGCATCGACGGAAAGACAGCTGGATATTACAGAAGCTGGGCAGAAAAGACAGCTGGATATTGCTGAAACAGGGCAAGAGAGAGAGTTGGATCTTGCTGAACAAGCTCAGGCATACGCGGAGGAAGCAGGAAGGGCACAGATTGGCTTGCAGTCTGCCGAATTGTTTGGCGGAACTGAAGGTCTTACCATGGGGTCCCTTGGGATTGACCCCAATGCGTCTGATTTCGATCAATTCGCCGCATTCGATAAGTTCGGTGAAGCATTTAACTCTCAGTATAACAGACCTCCTACCGCTGAGGAGATGGACGACTTCCTCCAAGGGAAGGCTGTTGGTGCCCGCAAGACGTTCCAATCCTCGCAGTTCGGCCAGACCTTCGCGGAGTCCACGAGACAGTTCAACTCCACCTTCTTGGGGGATATGATCGACCCTGCTACGGGACAGATCAGGGAAGGGTTGGACAAACAGCAGGTCCAAGCAGGTATCAACAAGTTGAATGCTGATATGGGCAACGCTGAAAGGGCACTGACTGCGGACATCGCACAACAGTGGTCACAGATTACCGGAGAGACTACGAGCGAGGGTCCTGTTACCCTCTCTGACCTCACGGGGATGGATTCCGAGGGGATCGGTCGGGCGCTGATGGATGGGTCCATGACACAGGAACAGGTCTTGAATAGTGTCAAGCAGGGATTTATGGCCATGTCAGGCCGCGAACCCACGGACGAAGAACTGAATGCCCTGTCCTCCACGGGCACGGTGAACGTGATGGGCGCACCCACCCTTGAAGCGAAGCGCCTCGCCTCCACGGTATCACAAGCCAACATGGACCGTGCTGTGGCTTACAAGGAAATCGCCAACAAAGCGGGTCTTGATTACGAAAAAATCCGGCAGCTTGACGATCAGGCTGATAAAGAGTGGCAGAGAATCACTCTTGATGTAGCATCCCAGATCGGAGTGGATTCGGTTTCGTGGCAGGGTGCAGTACAGGCGTATGAAAAGGCCGTGAGGGATGGGTTTGACCCGGACACAGCCCTTACTAAAGCACACACAGCATCAAGGCATCCAACGACTGGGGAATTCTTGGAAATGGGTGACCTCAACCGAGGTATCTCTATCTGGACAAGGGACTTCGGATCGTCCAACGAACAGCTTCGTCGTAGTTTTGAAATGCAGGAAGATCAGTTTGCCAGAACTATCGACGGCCTTGCTCGTCAGGAGGAGAGGGAGAATGCGGTCTGGAACGGTCTACTTGGGACCAACCCAATAAACGTGCAACTCGATGATTTGTTGGGTTCCTCTGTCGAAATGGGCAGGTTCGATTTAGAGGAGGCTATCGGTGGCCTTCAAATCCAACTCGAAAGCGGAGAGGTATTCCAGCCCACCCTCCGAGCCTCGGATCAGGTTATCCGTGACGCCGCCGAATCCGGCAATTTTAATATGATTCAAGTTGAAGTTCCGATGTATGATAACGATGGAAATGTCGTGAGAGACGAGGGTGGGAATATTCGGACCGCCACAGAGATCATGGGCAAACTCGACGAACTCATCCCCGGGTTTGATATCTCCGACGTGAATGTTGAGGATATCACCTCAGGATTCTCAGCAAAGCCCAAGAACGAACAGTACAGCATCATCCGTCAGAGGGTGGAGAATCGCCACAACATTACCCTCGACGATGCGGAAATCGAAAACGTCCTCAGGGGCCAGCCTGTGACAATCCAGCCAGCACCGAGGGACATTCTCGCTCGGTTCGGGAAGGATGCAGAACTACTCAATGCCTTCACCTCATGGGTAAGCGGGGCGTCTCCATTCTCCAATCCAGAGAGCGGCCCCGGGCTAGCGAGTACAATCGGGATGTTCGCAGGACATGCGGCAATAGGATTCGCCAGTGGTGCCGGGGGTGGGGCTATCGGCAAGGGCATCGCTGGAGCACTCTTTGGGTCAAACCCCGCTGAAAAGTAAGGAAATAGATAATGTCTTTCGCTAAATTTCTACAGGGTGCCCTACAAGGTGCAACCGAAGCTATGCCAGCCGCCTTCCAACGGCACGACGACCGCAAGAGGTTTGAGGAGCAGATGCAACTCGAACGGACTCAATTCGGCGAACAAATTCGGATGCAGGAAGCTGAGTTGGGCGAGGCGAGGCGGCGAAATCAAGTGCTGGAAACGTATAACACGAAAAAGCTTGAACTGGACCGTGAGTTTGCACAGGCGCAGGATGAGGATAGAGACAGGGAGTGGTTCACCAGCAGGATAACTGCCTCCCAAGATCCCTCATCCCTCGAAGCTCTCGATGGTATGCTGGTGAATTTTTCCGAAGAAGATCGGAAGATATATAGTCCCATTATCGAGGCCCAGAGGCAGGGCATTGCCTATGCAGCCCAACTCCACGAAGAAGAGATGGTTGTTAAGGACACGATGGCAAGGATTAACCAGCTACGGCGAGAAGGTAACTGGGACCAAGCAGAAGAACTTGCGGCAAGCATGAGCCTCATGGGGCTAAAATTTAACTCTCTCGTCGAGAGCATCCAAGCCCAGCGGAGGATAGGTTCTGGTGATCTAATTCAGGATCAAAGATTGGAGAGGTTTCTTCAAGTAGAGGAGATTCTCAATCAGAGAATCGCGGCAATGCCACAACATGCGGATCAGTGGGGCCCCGCAAAAATGACGGAGGAACGAGATAAGATCATAAAGCTTTTGAACGAGCAGCTTGGCCCCCTTCCTCCACTCACCGCTTTTCAAGGAGCCGGGGCGCAAGTCGAGACGCCTCCCCCCCCGCCACCTCCGACTCCCGATCCGGTTCCGTTTCTACCTTCAGGAGGATGGGGCGAAAAGCTCGCTGGCCTCTGGGGGGGTCCGGGGGAGAAGCCGACGCCAGAAATGGCCGGTCCCTTCTTAGGCAATGTGGTGAGATAATCCATGACAGAATTCTCTTTCATGCCGGGACAACAGCAGACCCCTGACGCTGGAATCGGCTTTAGCGGTGGGCGTGAAGCTGAATCTGTAAGCGACTTACAAAGTTTCCTTCCTGACACGCCAAGCCTCCCTCCCGTCACTTTGCCACCAGAGGACGGTCTGAACTGGACGGATGATGTTCAGCAGACTCCTGATTTTGCCACCAATCCTCTGACTTTCGGGGAGGCGAGGGCGTTACGCGGTGCTTATACAGGGGTACGGAACCTTCAGTCAGGGCTGACAAGAGCAGGGTTTGGGCGTGACGTTGAGGAAGAACTGGCTGAGTTGGAGCCGGGGATCTACAACACCCTCGTTGAGCCTACATTCGACCTCCTGTCCATCGGAGCCTACACGGTGGCTGGGGCGGCGGATGAACTCCTCGAAACTGGCAACCTTGGTGCCGCCTTACGTCAGGGTGCTATTGAATTCTACAACGCCCTTCCCGGTGTTTCACACAAAGAAGCTCGCAGACTCACCTCTGCCGACATTCTACTGGAGCATACCGATGCATTTGGTACTTCCACTGGTGGAAGATGGGCCGCAATGGGCCTCGGCCTTGTTATGGATGTTATTCTCGATCCCCTCACGTCCCCTTTTCTTGGCCTGAAGATAGCTCAGAAGGGTGTGGGGATTGCGCGGACAGGTGAGCGGTTAGGTGGGTTGGGCCTCGGCCTCAACACCACACCCCTGCTGAATGTAGGTGGCCGAAAGCTTGTGGATGGGATAAGAAACAGGGGTGGATCGGCAGGTATTGTTAATGTCCTCGCCCGACACCAGATCCCGGGTGCCCAGAAGTTCGGGGATTGGTTCCTTCCTGATTTTGAGTTCAAACAGGCCATCCATAATGCCCCCACGGGAGAGATTCGGAAGGAAATGCAGACTGCCTATGATTCCTTCCGTCAACAGCGCATTGGTATGGTGGCCAGATACAATGAGGACACCCGCCACTTGGGGGAGGTGGCGGCGAAGATCCGAAAAGATCTCACCCAAGAAGAAAACCTCTTCCTTGGCCTGTGGTTAGATCAATCCGACGAAGCCTTTGACAAAGCGGTGACGGGAGCCGCACAGAAGTTCTCTCAAAACACCGACTCCCCCTTTCAATTTTCCAGAGATACGGTCTTGGAGAAGGCCCGCCTGTTCCGCAAGGAATACAGGGAAATGGCAGACCGCGAGACAAAACTGGGCCTGTGGGACGAGACTGATATCAGGGATTTCTACAATCCCGGTCGTTCCCCCACCACCCCATACTCTGCCAGATTCTGGAGGGGCACAAGGGATGAGTCCTCCGCGGACCAACTCTCAAGGGAGCAGATTGAGATCCTTGAAGGGATGGGATGGAAGAATCCCGTCGATCCATCACAGCCCCGAACGGCTGTCGGTAGGCTTCAGGGGACAGAGAAAATGGCCGCAGCCCAACAGAAGAGCTACCAGACCGTCCAAGAGCGTTGGATAGCGGGTGAGCCTACGGAACTCCATGCCTCCTTGAACTTTATCCAGAGAGGACAAGAGAGTGTCAGGGCTATATCTGCGCGTGGCTTCCTCCACTCTGTGGCAGGAGACCCAACCATCTCACGGCGCATTAAAAACCCCGCCAAAGAGGTTCTGACGGGCGGGGATGTCTCGCTAGATGATATCGCCAACCCCCATAAGATGCAGGAATTGCACAGGCAGGGGTATGCGGTGGTAGACTTGGCCTCAATCAAACCCCTGTCTACGGTTACGATTGCAGGTGAGTCGCTAACGGGAACGAAGGCGATTGACGACGCATTGAATCTGGATATTGATTCGATCCGTAGGCTCGGTAGTGAGAAAGATAGCGCCCTTCACATTATGCCGATCCCCCTGATAAAGGACCTGATGAAGGGGACTAAAGCCCTGTCAGATGAATCCTTGATCAAGGACTTGGCCGATAAATTTATGAAGTTCTCAGGGGTATGGAAGGCATACGCCTTGTTCTCCCCCGGCTACCACGCTAGGAATATGTATTCCAACTGGTACCAGAACTGGATGGCGGGGATCACGGATCACAAGCTCTACATGAAGTCCCTTGCTTTACAGTATGGAGGAACAGAGAATATCCCCTTCGGTGCCCGCCAGATCGTAGAGCGTCGAATTGGGAAGATGTCGATGGGTAAGGGTAAAAAGTGGGTGGAGGGGGATGACGTTTGGTTTGAAGCGGCGGGCACCAAGCTCAACGGAAATCAGGTCAATAAGCTCCTTGACGATCACCTCGTTAATGATACGGGGTTATTCGCCAGAGATATGTTCATTGACACAGAGAAACAACTCCTCAGGCAGAGAGAGAAGAATGTCACACATTCTCTCTATGCTATCCCCACCAAGGTCCACGATGAGATCATGGACGAATTGGATGGGACGGTCTACACCGCAAATGAGAGAGAGTTCATTGCTGAACTCGCAGAAGCTCGGGTCAAGACACGGGCACTGTCAGAGAACATCAGCGTGGAGGAGGCGTGGGGACGCGAGAGGTGGCGCATTACACCCCACGACGATCTGGACGCACAGAACGTAGACGGTGCATGGTTGTTGCAGGATGGAGAGAAGATCCACATGGATATCGTGGGTGGACCCTACGGTGAGCGTATAGAGAAGGCGATTGATGGGGCATTCTATGATAATCCCATGCCTACATACGACCAGCTACGGGGAATCCCGGGTCTGGAGTCCATTCGTAAGAGAGACATGTCCACATTTGTTGACCAGTTCCGTAGCGCACGTGATAAATACATCGGTGATAATAGCTGGTGGAAGCGATACGGTCAGGAGGTTCAGGCCCGTATTGGAGAAGCCAATATGCCTGAGTTCTCTATGGTATTCTCCATTGCCAAAGGGAACCCTGCGGAGAGACTGAAGGAAACCTTCGGGGTTATGGGTATGGCACGTGAGGGTGGGACGAGCGTTGCCGGTCTGCCTGAGCAGTATAAGACCCTGTATAAGCAGGGCATGACGGACCTTGAGAAGCTGGCATCACAGCGGTCTAACTTCTTCGGCTTCACCCCACGGGATGAGAACATCCCTCGATTCTTCAGCGATAAGTTCAACGTAGCGAACGAGGACTCGTATCGTTCTGTCTCCCATCTGGTTAGAAAGATGGCGCAGATGGACAATATGAGCCTTGAGGATGCGGAGGCTGTCGTATGGAACGTTGTTAATCGGAAGAAAGACGATATAAGCGCCCCGGCGATTGATTGGGATTCCGCTTGGGCACACGCGAAAGAGGAGGTTGATTCCTTCTTTGCCTTTGAACCCCGACGAGCCATGCCGGGGTTCCAAGTCCGGCGACTTATGCCTCGGGCACACGGTGTCAATGCACCTAATTCAGTAGCCTCCCTTGGGTTGCTCAACAATGCGAAGCTCATTTCCTCTCTTGGCTTCAAGTCCACGGGGGATGCAGGGGCGTTCGGTGTATCTGGACACTCCTTAGATTCAACACAGCAGATCGAGTTTGGCACATCATTGCTGAACGAAGTAACGGACCCTGATGGTCAACAGATCACCGCTCTTAAAGAGTTGGATGAGCTGTTTGGGTCGCGGCATTACATCCGCACCCATATCGCCAACATCAATGGATCACCAGAACCCACGTTTCATCTCGTTGTAGAAGGGGGAGATGAGCGTCTATCGAAGTTCTACGGGACCATTCTTGCGGATGCGTTTGACCAAGATCAGGTCCGGTTCATCACTCCTACCCCGACGGGTGGGAACGGGGATGCACTACTTCTTCGGAGGGAGAGTGGTGCGTGGAGTGATGAGCAGATTAGAGATGTGATGGAGCGGTCGATGGATAGCTTCGACGTGAATCCAGACAGACAGTTCATCACCCTTGTAAACCACGATAATGATCCCGAGTGGCTTTCTCGGGTATCTAAGATGATCGGTGGGGATACCGATATCGTCCCTGAGCATTTCAGATTTCAAGGAGAGGTAGTAGACAACGATGACTTTGGAAGAATTCTTGCAGAAACACGGGGGGCGGTCACTCACAAACGAGGACCAGATATTCTCAAGCGGATCACTCGTGACCTTCACGAATCATATGTCCAAGCCTACGAAAGAATCGGTAGAAAGTACGGACTCCGACACCTCCGAGGAAAAGATGAAGTCCTCCGAGGAAGTTCCCGTGGCCTCCGAGGAGCCGACGACGTAATACTTGAACAGAGGTCCCCTCGCAGGGACCCCACAATGCGAGAGTTGCAGGAATTCGCAACCGACGCCGCGGTTAAGGCTGGCGCTCAACCTCCCGTATTCAGCGTGAAAACCACCCCCAAAGGATGGTTCACGGTGACAGTTGAGGGGGGTGGGTCAACCACAACAAGCCGTCCAATGAAGGATCAGATCTCTGCCGCAAGGTTCGCATGGAAAGAGTGGGCGAATACGCAACCGGCAGGTAAGTCTTTGCTCGGTGAATCTTCGGGCGGCAGAAAGTCTAACCTTCAGGCGGGCGGGGTTGCCGAGCGTGGCCCCGGGATTGAATCCGGGGTCAAGTTCAATGACAGTATCCTTTTCCAGCGAGATGTTACAAGGGAAGTAGATGCCCTTGAAGAAGAGTTGACTAGACCTTTGCGGGAAGGGTTGGCTGGGAAGGATAACGAGAACTTCCGCAAGTGGCGGGAGGGTGCAGATGACCCTGCCTACAGGAAACCAGAGAACAACAGGTACAACCTTGAACATATGGGTGATGGTGATCCCATCATCCTCTTTCATGGAACCTTTATGTCCCCCAAAAATGTCCTTGGTGGTCTGGGTGATGCCATGGGCACCAAGACAAAGGGTGATTTTGTCAGCTTCAAACTCCCAAGGGAGCAAATGGGTATCCATGCTGGCACCCTTAGGCAGTCCTCACACTTCTCCATCAAGCATGATCGGGTGGATAAAAGTATCCAAGAACTCCTCGACGATCTTGACGGGATAGAGGCGAGGGGACGGGAGTTCGGCTGGTACGACACCTCACTACGTCGTGAGCTTAGAGACAAAGCCTTCGAACGGCACGGCAAAGAGGGTCCTTCCGGGGCAAGGACATTCCCCGTTGTGGTTCGTGGCAACTTCATACGTATGCCTGATCTGGGTACGTGGTCGCCCCGAGAAGTTTGGGCAGGATTGAAAGACACAGGGATGTGGGGTTCCCGAGATTACGACTTCGATTTCCGTTCTGGGAAGATTGTGCACAAAGGGCCACGGGATGAGCTTGATGAGTTGTGGGATCTCATGGACGCGGCGGATGCGACAGCTAACAAAATGTCCCTCACAAATCCCGAGCGGGATGTCCTTCGGGAGTGGCTTAAGGCCAGAGGGATCACGGGGATTGTCTATCGCAATACCGCTGAGGGTACAGGATTGGCGGAGGGGGTCCACAGTAAGCTCATGGCGGATCTCAGAAATCTCTCAAGTGAGGAGGTGATAGATCTGGTGGATGAAATGCCCCCATCTCGCTCGAGGAGAGAGCTTATGGGAGCGTATGAACCGTCAGTGGCCGCGCTTGCTGACGCACCATCCGGGGATGGGGCCCTCAGAAAACATATAGCCACGTCGGTGGCCATCCAGAAGAACCTTCGGCAGAGGGCCCGACCTGATGCTGATGCTGCTGCTGCTGCTGCTGGTCGAGAAGCGAAGCGGCTTGCGTCTTTCCAGCAGAAGTGGGAGGATTATCTATACGTTCTAGAAATGAAAGGGGAGGCTTTGAACCCCTCCCTCACAGAAAACGCAGAGTATGTAACCTTTTGGAAGGGGTTGCGTAAACTTCGTGGGGAATCAGACGATTACTCGACCTTCCTTGATGACTTCACCTCAGGGCAAGACTCCTATATGGTCCTCGACCCGGGCGATATGAAGGGTGTGTTCAATCAGGGGACGTGGGACCCCAGTATGAAAGACATGCTCGCTCAGACCCTGAATGGTAAGAGGGGGAATCCAAGGGGTGTCCTCAAGGGTGCTATTGATTTGGCGGATGAGGCCAATGCCATCATCCACCTGACGAGACACGCAGACGTATCTACGATGATCCATGAGCTTGGTCACTACTGGCGTAGGGGATTGAACACCAAGGACTCTAAGGTCATTGAGGATTGGATCGGGTCTGCCTTTAAGAACTGGGATGTTCCCAATGAGGAGATGTTCGCCCGTGGGTTCGAGAAGTATATGAGGGAGGGCGTTGCTCCTACGGAAGAACTTGGAGATCTGTTCGATCAGGCCAAGGTCTACATGGAGTTTGTCTATGCCAAGCTACGTGGCTCCCCACTGACCGACGAGGCAATGCCTCAGGAAGTAAAGGATGTGTTCGGTAGGATATTGGGGGATGGTGCGCTTGAACTGGATGAGCCTACTATCAAGGCCCTCAATACACGTCCAAAGATTCGCAATGTCACAGACGCAACGCAAGTCGTGGGCGATTGGCTTGACCGAAATGTGGGGGTCAACTCTGCACACATCAAGTTCTCCCGAAGGTTTGGTCAGTCTGTCGAGAACAACTCTCGTATCACCCACTTCATGGGGACGCTACAGAAGGTTATGGGAGAGGGGCTGGATCTGGATCGCGGTGCCATCATGGCGAAGGATTCGGTAGACAAGTATCTGTTTGATTACAACCTTGGCCTGACAGACTTCGAGCGTAGCGTGGTGCGCCCCCTCGTCCCCTTCTATAGCTGGATGAGGTTCAACATCCCATTGCAGATCCAAACGATATTTGAGAATCCTGCTCGATACTCTAGGGTCCCCAAGCTCATCAACAACATGGAAGCAATGACGAGGGATTGGCAGGGGATCGAAACACCGGATTACTTCAGGGAGCTTCAAGCGTTTAGACTCCCGGCCATTATGAACTCCAAGCCGGTCTACCTCAATCCCAACCTACCGTTTCAGGACCTCAACAGGACTTTGCTCACGGGGTTCCCTGATGTGCTGGCCAACCTTACACCCTTTATTAGGGTGGCAGGAGAGTTAGTGCCAGAGAGAGGGTACTCTACGTTCCTTGAGAGTCCCATCGAAAAATACACAGGGCAACGGGCGAAGGATCTCCACCTGCCCTTCCTGCCCTCGACTACCCTCGGGGTGAGTAAAAAGTGGGAGAATGCTATCAACTCTCTCTTCCCGCCCCTTGGTAAACTTACACGTTTCAACAAGGCACAGCGTAGGGATGAAGCCTCGATGTTCCTTGCGTCAGAGATTTTCGGTATAAAGATGATGAATGTGGATACCCAACGTACCCTCCGCGGGGAAACCTACGCCAAGCGGAAGGCTCTAACTGACCTGAAGAAGCGGCTGGAGGATGAGCATAATATCCATATCGACACGCGCCAACGTACTCGAAGGGGTAGGCGAAGGCAGAGAAAGAAGAAGGAACCACAGTCCGGGTATACCTTTTGACTTACAAAATGTAAGTCGCTTACAACTAAGGAGGGTGTATGAGTCTGTCTGATTCACTTGGGCCGGATATCATCAAGCTTGCGGAGGAGAAAGGGATTGGCTCTGTGTCAATCCATAAGATCCTCAAGCAGAGCGGCAGGGATGTATCAAGAACCACAGTAACGAGGATACTAAGGGACCATAGGAATAAGTTAGGTAAGCCCCGACCTAAGGGGAGTAATATTCCTGACTTTGACATAGGCAGTCTTCCTTCGAGCGGAGCTACCCTTGATGAGATTCTTCTCAATAGGAAGAAAGAGTCCAAACGAGTTGCTCATGCCAAGGAGAGCCGAAGACTCATTCCTATAGAGGTTAAGGCAGATGGACCAATAGGAATTCTCCATATGGGTGACCCCCATGTTGATGATCCCGGTGCTGATATCTTTGCCATCGAAAGAGATATCGACCTTTGCAACAGTGTGGACGGACTCTTCGCCGCGAATGTCGGTGACTTGCAGAACAACTGGATTGGAAGACTCGCCCCCCTTTGGAAGAAGCAGGGCGCGACAGCCGAAGAGGCGTGGCTTCTTGTTGAGTGGGTTGTCAAGAGTAATAAGTGGTTGTATCTGATCGGAGGTAATCACGACGAGTGGACGAATGCCCCGTCTAAGTCCAAGGGTGACCCAATTAAATGGATGATGGATCAGGGCAAGGGGGGGCTTTACGAACCTCATGGGGCAAGGATGGTCCTTAACTTTCCCAACGAGCGCAAGATACGCATCAACGCTCGACATGATTTCCGCGGCCACTCCATGTGGAACCCTGCTCATGGCGTTGCCAAGGCGGCTCAGATGGGGTGGCGTGACCACATCCTCACGTGCGGACACCTGCATATCTCTGGTTATCAGATGCTCAAAGATCCCGCATCCGGTTTGATTTCCCATGCTGTGAGGGTTGCCTCGTATAAGAAGTACGATGAATACGCGCACACCCTTGGCTTACCAGATCAGAATGTGTCGCCCTCGGTCGTAACAATCATAGACCCTCAGTTTTCTGATGATGACCCCCGGCTGATCACAGTTTTCCACTCATCGGAAGAGGGTGCGGAGTTCCTTAAGTGGAAGACGAGTAAAAAGTGAACACAACGCAGACCTTTCGTGTCTTTGCCCAGATCGACAAACAGCAGATCATAGAAGATCTTTCCGAGTCAGGCCCGGGTCCAATCCTAGGATTCGTCCTCGACCTTGTTATGTACCACGGCGACGAGGATGTGGCAGAAGCGATAAGGCAGAACCTTAAACAGCTGGAATGGTATGCGGAAGGAGAAAGTGAAGAAGAAGAAGTAGAAGAGGACGATGACGAAGAAACTGGAAAGATAGAATAGATAGAATGACTGAAGCACAGATCAGATTTGACGAGATCGAAGAGGCACTCCGGTTTAAGTTCTCCAACAAGAGAGCATATGAATACGTCACTGCATGGAGGGCAGACCGTGATGAAGTGAGGAAGTTGCGTGGTCTGCTGAACAACTTCAATCAATGCGGAGATGTAAGCCGCTTACTTAATCAGAAAGCTCTAGATTAAACTTCCCGCGTAAACGATCTTCAAGTTCTGTAATCCTACTGCCGTATCCATCCAAACGCTCCCTGTAGTAATCATCTAAACCACTTAAGGCTGAAGCGAAGTCCCCCTTCTCTGCTCGGGATATCGCCAGCCTTAGGTGGTTTTCTGGTATGCCCTTCATTCTTTGCCCCATTTCTTTAGGTCTTCAGGTAGACATGATCCAGTCCACGCATCACTCTTATCTCTCTGGATCACTTGGATTGCCTCTCTTGCCCTGTCCAACTCCTCTTGCTTTTGACGGAGCTTCTCCTCAAGGGCACCATACCTGTTCTGTAGCTCCGTGTATTTACTCAGTTCAACCCAACTCATGCCCTTCATTCTGTGCATGGATCTCCTAAAAGCTCATACTCTGCTGTGTCGGATATTGCAAATGGCGGCTGGAGTGATTTAAGTGGGCTTGAAATGTGATCCCTGATGTGGTCTTTATCGAGGTCGAGTCGTTCACCACATAGGCGATCCTTCCCTCCGACGCTTCTGACACACCAATTCTCAATCGGTATTTTGTAAGTCACTTACAATGTCTCCACGGTTACTGGTTTCGTAGTCTTTCCGCTTGGCGTTCATCTCATCAAGGTGTTCCTTCTTGTCCTTGCCGGTCATCTTGTAAAGCCCTCTCGCTCTTACCTTTAGGGCTTCATACTTATCATCCCCCAACCTATCTCTTACCCAATCAGCATGGTCGAGGGGGTGTTGATCCATCTCTGCGTGACACTTCCTGCACTTAGCAGAGGCGTTGTCCTCATCCCACCTGACAACAAACTTCCTCCTCCCTATGTGGTGTGAGCATTCGACATAACCCTCTGCGCCACACACCTGACAGATATGGTTGTCCCTCGCCTTTATCATCTGGCTGAACGCCTTATCGAGGGTCGCTTTCTTTGGTTGTTTAACAGGCACAGCGGAAAAAGTTACTCCTATCCTTGGCAGTCTTCCCGGTTACCTTCTGCCACGCATCCCAAAACTCATCGTCAGCATACGCATCCATGAAATTCTCTCCTCCATTCCACGTTGTGCCGTGGTATTGGAAGTCTGTGGCGTTGCTGATGACCACCTCCACTTCTTCCCCGATGCCACGGGCTGTCTCCTCAAGGAATTTCCGAGCCGGTTGGTTGCCAGCAATGGTGTCCATCACGTTCTCGTATAGCTCGTTGCTCTCATCGAAGTCGGGATGCTTCCACACGTGCTTCAACCCCGTGGTAGTTCTTGGGTAGAGGAAGGCCCAGAAGAATTCCCCATTCTTAACGCTGTCCTTTAGGAAGGGGTCAACGACAGCGTTCCGATCACCGTAAAGAATTGGAGCCAACCCGTCGTTGTCTACGCGGATATTCTGCCCCGGCGAAAGGGTCATTTGCAAGGTGTTCTTAACGGAGATAACTGCGATATGCACGGCGTCTCTTCCCTCGTCACCATCAATGATTTGACCGAGGGTTTCCAGTGCGTCCTTCATGTTGTCCTCACTTGTAAGTTGCTTACAAAGGGGGTTAGAGAAGTACCGGATCTGCCTCCCCCCGAAGGCAGTGAGAGATTATCCGATGCGGTGCCGCTCTCCCCAGATTGGCACCTCCTCCTCCGCTTGGACGATCCAAGCATTCCCCCTTTGCTGTTAGACCCTTACGAGGGAGGGATTTCTCCTATTCGATTTAGGGTCTAAACATCGCTCGGTCAGTATCCCACTTGATAGGAAACTCACCCGTGGGTCCGAACCGTGTCTTGAGACAGAGAATCTCTGACTTCTCCTCGATCTTCTCATCCCCTTTCCACTTCTTCTGTATCTCTGGATAGAAACCGGGACGGTATATCATCATCACATTGTCCGCGTCCTGCTCTATCCCCCCTGATCCGCGTAAGTCCGCAAGCTGTGGTCGCTTATCGAACCTCGTCTCGACGGATCTGTTTAGCTGTGACATAACGATGACAGGTTCATCACAGTCCTTTGCCATAGCCTTCAACCCCTTGGATATGGAGTTGACCTGCTCGTTCTCAGAGCTACCCTCACCCTCCATCAACTGGAGGTAATCAAAGATCCACAACCCGATGTTCTCTTTCTTCATCAGGTTTTGCATCCTTGCCTTGGCGAGTGGTATCGTCATGCCAGAAGTATCGTCAATGAATAAAGGTAAATCTGACATATAGGGCAAGGCATCCTCATACATCTCCAACTCCCACGCCTCCAACTTCCCGGCCCTGAAGTCGGCTACTGATACACCGATCTCCATGCAGGTAAGGCGTTGCATCAACTGCTTACGGCTCATCTCCAGCGCAAAGAAACCGATGCCTGTCTTTTCTGCTATGGCTACGTTCCTTGCGATCTGCAAACACAGGGTGGTCTTGCCGATGGAGGGACGTGCGGCAATGACAGTAAGCTCTGATCCGCACAGCCCGTTGATCTTGGAGTTGATATCATTGAAGCCAGTGTCCAGCCCTGCGTATCTCCTGCTACTTTCTCTTACCTCAAAGAGTTCTTTGTTCACCTCCTTCATTGTCTCTGATGAAGAGACAAACCCATCTGTTCTCATCGTGCTTGCGCGGATCTCCTTGATCTCCCCTTCAAGGGAGGCAAGTATATCCATCGCTGGCCTGTCAGCATCCACCCTCTTCATCAGCGTCTTGACCTGCTGTAACGCTGACGCCTCCTTCAACTTCGCCACGTAATCCGGTAACATGGCAGGGACAGTGGGCGAGTCGATGAGCGAGTATACGTATGGTGGGTCACCCGCTGGCATCTCTAAGTCGTTGTCCCTCAGGTAGTTAGTAAGAAGTGGTAGGTCTACCTGTCCCGCCTCACTCTCTGCTCGTATCGCTCCCATCGCAGAGTAGATTGTCCGGTGCCGACCGTCAGTGAAGTCTCCCGGGTCCAGTTCGGCGAACACCTCATCGAACTTGTTATCCCATGACAGGATACAGCCGAGGAGTGACTTCTCTATTTCAATCATAGAGCCTCAAGAATTTCTTGGAGGTGCCTCTTTTCTTGCATCCTGTTCTTGGCCACGGAGAACAGGTAAGCATACCAATCCTTCACCTCTGGTTTTGCCTGTAGCATATACGATCCGGCTGAAGCCGCACACTCCTTGTCGTGCCGGGATATGATTCTTTTTAGCTGTTGAATATTAGGATGCGTGTCCGGTTGGTAGTGCCGCGACACCTCACAAAGTAGAGCCAGTGCGTTCCTTGCCCCGAGGTTCTCAATCTCCGCGCTTAAGCTCATCTACCATCTCTCATATTTGTAAGCCGCTTTCAAATCCATCAACTGTTTGTTTCATTGGGGGGGTATTCATCAGGCCAATCGTTGTTGGGATTGAGTTTGTTTGCTCTTCTATATTTTCTCCTTTCTTCAAGTAATTTTGGGGTAACGGTGATGTGGGTGTACAAGTATTTTCTGTCAGCCCCACTCGGTAGTACCTCCCGCTCAATGAAGTCCCGTACCTGAGTATACTTCATATTTATTTTTTAACTACCCGGGTTATTATCCAACGGTGAAAGGTTCAGATCTGGGCAGACTCCGGTCTTGTCCCCCTGTTCACGACAGGGAGCAAGACGGAATCTACCCTTCTCTTATCCAACGGAGCCAAGGACGAGACGGGGCATTGGGGTTGGTGTCATAACCCCCCAATCAGTTCAGCGAATCTTTCGGATCTAATGACAGACCGTCGCCCGGGCTTCTGAACCTAACCTACCCTGCTGATAAGGCGAGTCCCACAGTATCAGCACATCACTTCTTACTGCTGCCGTTCTTCCGACCAGTAAGAATCTTCTGCTCTGCTTTGCGAATGCCCACCTTCGCAGTGTAATTCTTCTGCCATTGCTGTGAGCCGTTCCCCTTGCGACCACTCTCCCCTGCGGGGAGGCGTCTGATCTTAACGCCTTTGTATTTTTTAGCCATATTGAGAAGGGGGGGGAGCGCAAGTGGCAACCCTGAGGCAGGGGTTGGAGCCACCAATGGGTGAGTGAGGTCACCCCTCCCCCCCCAACCTTCCTTAGAAGTTCAGGTCGTGATCTGGGTCAAACCCAGAGTCAGGGTCCTTATCAAGATACAGGTTCCGTTGCTGTGCGGCAATAGAAATATGCGTAGCAACGGTCCTAACATCCTCCAATGAAACCTCAAACGCTGTCGGGCCCACCCCGTATACTTTTTCGCACACACGCACATGGAT
>Ga0209128_1000680_pt1 | contig 24955 bp, 36 predicted proteins | sample ETNvirnome_6_100_FD_184072 | JGI IMG/M metagenome (GOLD analysis project Ga0209128, IMG submission 184072) | Marine viral communities from the Pacific Ocean - ETNP_6_100 (SPAdes) (version 2) | ecosystem: Environmental > Aquatic > Marine > Oceanic | place: Pacific Ocean | collected 2013-06-19 | reverse complement strand
GCACCGGGCTGATATCCGCCGGCCGCGTCTTCCGTTACGCGCTGAATCTCGACCGAGATGTTCCCCGTGTCCTCGTATTGCCAGCCGCTGAAGCTATAGCGGCCTGGCTCCAGCGCGACCTCAAAAACAACCTTGCCGTTGGCGTAATCAGGCCGCCGGCTGCCAGGCTCCTTCGTTTCCTTGAACAGATTGAATTTCTTCACTTTCTCATATGAGGGCATAGCTCACGCTCCTGTTTTGTTTTCGAGTTCGCGCCGGCGCTCAACGTATTTTCCGGCTAGGTAGTTGTGTAGCTCAGCATCTTCCCGCGCCAGCCGCTCGCGCCACTCGCACACGGTGCTTGACCACAGCTTGTGCTCGGCGACGTTGCGGTGCTTGGCAAAGCCGGCGATCTGCTCGGCGCACCACGCAGCCCAATCGGTCTGCACGTCGGACGCATCAAAGGGAATGTCGTCGGCAGTTGCCGGCGGTGGCTTGGTCACGACGGGCGCTGCCCGTGCCGGCGGCAGCTCGGCGTGCGGCGTAGCGCGCTGGCCGTCGTCGTCTTCCTCACCGACGATGCCGAGGATGGCACACAGGCCGTAGCGGCGCGCGTAAGTGATTGCCGACCCCATCTTTTGCGGGTTCGCCTTGTTTTCGCACAGCAGCGGTACGCCGCCGTCTTCAACGAACTCGCCGCTCGTGTGCAGGACGCGCGTCACCAGTCTGTCGGGGTCTGTACACGTCATTTGCACGACGGCCAGGCCGTGGCGCGCCAAGGTGCGCCGCGCGACGTCGAGGCACGCCGGCAGGGTCGCGTAGCGCCCGTAGTTGGCGGTGCCGTCGAGCGGCGGATTGCGTATCTCTGCTAGCGCACTGACTAACGCCTCGTTCATGCTCATGCCGGTCGCACCGCGGTTGCCGGCAAGTCGGTGAGAATCTCATCCAGCACTGCGACGTCGATGCGCGGCTCAGCCTCGAACGTCACGCCGACGACGACGCCGGGCGTTGGCGCGCCCGCGCGCACGACGACGACAGGGTCTTGCAGTCGAAAAGCTCGTTTGTTTCGTTCCATTTTTCCTCTCTCCAAACAATTGCTGATTTTCCGCTTTGATTGCGGCGACGTTCGCCGCTGTCTTCGACCAAGCCGCGCCGCGCCAGTTCGGTGACGCGCGGTCTGATCGACAGGATGCTCATGCCGAGCGCGTCCGCCGCCTCGTCAGCCGTGAGTCCGCCCTCGCTGGCCTGGATCGCGCGCAGCGTCAGCTCGCGCAGGGTCGGCGCGCGCTCGGCGATGGCGTCGGCCGCCGCGATGCTGGTTTCGCGCCCTGCTGCCGCGCCTGGGAGCGGGTAGGACGCGCGGTCGACTAGCCAGCGTGCACGCGCGCTCACGGCGTGTCTCCGGCGCGGCGCCTTTCACAGGTCCGCCACGGCGGCTCCTTCGCTGCTGCCTGCGCAAGCTGATCCTGCGCAGTGACCTTGCTGACGCGCGCGGCGCTTTCCTCGTCTGCCAGCTTGTTGATCGCCGGCCCCTTGCCGCGGGAGATCGCGAAGTCGTCGCCGCATTCCATGATCAGGCGCTCAGTGCGCAGCCAGTGCTCGCGTGCGTCAAGCCAGCGCACCACGGCGCGCAGCTCGGTGATGGTGAAGCTCTCGTTCATGCTCACATACCCCACTGTTTCTCGGCCGCGGCGCGGTACGCCGGCGGCACGTCTCGCCACATGAAGTGCGAAAAATCAGGCGCGATCATCGAGAACAGCTCCTCGATGCTGCCCGCGCTTTTCATCAGATTTTCTCTCGCCCGCGCGACCACGCGCATATGCTCCAGCGCCGCTTCGAGGCTCGCGACTGACAGCTCCTCGCAGTCCTTGCTGTCGAAAACTCGCCAGCCCTTGCAATTGGCGTAGACGAGCCGGACCGGCACGTTCTCCGCTTGCTCGCGTAGCCACTTCCAATAGAGCGCCACCTGGCGCACATGGTACGGGTCAGGATGAGCCGGCAAGCTGTACACATGCCAGCCGCGTTTGGATTTCGCTGACAGCGTAGGCCAGCGTGTCTTGATCTCGACCACGCCTTGGGCCTCGACGTCGATCTCACCAATAAAATCGAGGTCCACGCCGTCGAGGCGCACGCTGACCCAACGACCGTCAGTGACCTGGTTGGCCTCGCGCGTCGCTTCGGCCAGCCCTTCGGCTGTATGCCGGCAAGTCAGTTCAAGGACGCTGCCGCTGATCGGTACGACGCCAGCGTCTTTTTCTGCCCTGGTGAGCGGGATGGCGTAGATTTCGTCGCGAATGAGTGACCACCGCGCAGCGTCGGCTGGATCGTGCTCAAGGACGTGATGCTCGTCGAACTCGGACACGGCCTGGCGAAACGCCTCGCCTGGATCGTCACCGGCGACGACCCTGGCTTTGGCGAAGCGCTCACAGACGAGACCAGCCGTCATGCGGCAGCCGGCCGGCGCATACAGCCGCGCCGGCCTCGCCACGCTCTTCTCGAAAAACTCCCGGCAATTCGGCCGCGAGGTGCCGCTTGGGCTATGTGCGCTGAAATTGAAGCGCGTCGCCCACGCGGGGAGATCGTCGAAGTCGTTCGTACTCATTACGCACCTCATCGTGCGAGACCAGCGCGTTTTACTCCATTAGCGCCGCCGCTGTCAATAGAGCACGAAACTGCGTGGAGCTTGATCTCCACTGCCAGTGACGCTACAACTCACGCCATGACCCTCGCCGACTGGCTCAACGAGAGCGACACCACGCAAGCTGCGCTGGCCGCCGCGCTCGGCATGAGCAAGGCATACGTCTCGATGTTGTCCAGCGGCAGGCGCGTGCCGAGCCTCGCCGTGGCGCTGCGCGTCCAGGCAGCGACTGGTGGCGAAGTCACGCCGGCAGACCTGGCATGAGCGAGAGCGAGATTCATCGCTCGATCGTGGCCTGGCTGGCGCTGGCACTGCCCGCCGGCAGCGTCGTTCATCACTCGCCCAACGAGGGCAGGCACAAGGTTCAGTATCGCGTACGGCAGAAGCAGCTCGGCGTGCGGCCCGGCTGGCCCGATCTCGAAGTTTTCATTCCCCCCACTTGGTGGCTCGCGGGCGCGGCTTGGTCGCCACTCTTCCTAGAGGTGAAGGGCAAAACGGGCCGTGTATCGCCGCGCCAGACGGCGGTTCACGCCGAGTTGCACGAGACCGGCTGCCGCGTCGGAGTCGTGCGCTCGATCGATGACACAGCCGACTTCCTGGCACCGCTGGTGGAGCTGCGCTGTGGCCGGTGAGCGCAAGCGGCATCCCAACTCGGTTGTGCGGCTGCGCGGCAGGCGCGGCTGGTCGCTGGCGCAGCTCGCGCAAGTCAGCCGCATCGACGCGCAGACGCTGTCCGCGCTGGAGACCGGCAAGCTCACGCTGCACTCAGGTCACATGCACCGCTTGTCAACTGTTTTCGCCTGCACCGCCGAGGAGCTGTGTACGCCCTGCATCTCGCCGCGCTCGCCGCAGATCAAGCGCCGGCATAGCCGCGCAAACCTGCGCAAGGGCCGCGGCGAGGCACGGTGGGCAGGGAAGCTGGCCATACCGAAGCACGCGCCGCCGCTGGTGCGCGAGTTCTTCCAGCTCCTCAACGACAACAAGCTGCTCATCAAGGACGCTGTCGAAGGCACCGACGTCGCGCGCATGACGGTCTCAGACTGGCGCTACCGCCACGCACCGCTGCTCGGCAACTTCGAGGCCGTACTCCACAATCTTGGCTACGAGCTGCGCATCGTCGAGGCCGATGAGTGACGGCGCGACAATCATAGGCGATGCCACGCTGTATCAGGGCGACTGCCTGGAAATTCTGCCGACGTTGGGCAAGGTGGACGCGGTGGTGACTGACCCGCCTTATGGGATGGGGTGGGACACTAATACGGCACGATTTAGCGGTGGCAGCACAGAATCCGTAGCGAGACGCGGCGCTGGCAAAACAGATCAACCGCGGATCACCAACGACGACACACCGTTTGATCCCGCACCGTGGCTTCACCTTCCAAACGTAATCCTTTGGGGCGCAAATCACTATCACTCTAGGCTACCTGTAGGAACAACGCTTGTATGGGTGAAACGATTGCCTGCCGGGTATGGTTCATTTCTATCTGATGCGGAAATCGCATGGATGAAGGGCGGTCACGGCGTTTATTGCTATCAAGACACGTCGATGATGCGTGAAGCTAAGGATCGTGTTCATCCGGCGCAAAAGCCTATTTTGTTGATGCGGTGGTGTATCGAGAAGATCAACAGCACCCACACCATCCTCGACCCATTCATGGGCAGCGGCACCACGGGCGTTGCGTGCGCCAAACTGGGCCGCAGATTCATCGGCATAGAACTTGAGCCTAGATATTTCGATATCGCCTGCAAACGTATCGAAGACGCCTATCGACAGGGTGATCTGTTTGTTGAGCCGCCGGCACCGGCCGAGCAGCGGGGGTTGCTATGACCGATCCCGTGCTGATCTCGCATGACGCCACGCTGGTCGTCTCTGCTCTGGTCAGGTTGGGTGGTAGCTGCGACCTGCGCGAGCTGGAACGACAAGTTTCGCCACGTCTGATGCACGGTTTTGTCGTATCTTGGAGCAATCTGCTTGACAGTGGCCTGGCTCGACAGCTACATGGAGCTGCGCAGCTTCATGCAATGAAGCTACGTCACTACAACCCCCAAAATCAAAACTTTCAAAACCATGAAGCTACACTGCATGAGGTGTCATGCAGCGTAGCTATAGAAGCTACACAGTGCTGTGTAGCTGACTTAGTTTCTCGTGCCACTGACCGCCGAAATTTCCACGCGGACTACCAAGCTGTCATTGCCGGCAAAAAGGCCCGCCACGATCCGCTACAAGAGTACGTCGCCCGCCTGAACCCGGCTGACCGTGGCGAGTTTTGGGGCGGCTATCTGGAGTTGTCTAGTGCTGAGCAAGCCGATTACCGCCAGCGAATTGCACGGCTTGCTGCTCGCGGCGGCCGAGACCGATCGCCGCCTGCCGACGGCTGAGCGACGAACGCCGACGAGCTGGTGGCCCGAACTGCGCCAGGAATGGGCTGACTATGCGCCTGACCGCACGCAGGTGCGGCTCGCACGCGCTACACCAGAGCAGATCGACGCCTACGACCTAGTGCACGCGATCGTTGCCGGCATCCGCAGTCTGGCAGACCGACGCCTGCTGTGGGCAGTAGCGCAGAGCGCGGTGTTCCGCCAGCGCGGGCCGGCCTGGAGCCGCATCGCGCGCATCACACACACGAACCGCCGGGCGGTGAAGAACGCATATGAGCTGTGCCTGCACCGGACAGCCGCTGAGTGGAACGCGCGGCAGCGAAATAACGCGGCATCAAAACAGCTCGGTTAGCAGCTTGTCAATTCCGACGCGGCGCTCGACGAGCAGCTCACGCAGCTCACCCGCCACTCTGCTCGGCACTGCGCGGTCGCCTGCGTGCCACCGCTGCACGGTGCGCACGGCCACGTCGAGATCGCGAGCCAGCGACGTCTGCCAGCGAGGGCCGTAGAGCGCCTCGCCGGCAGCCGCTACACGCGCAGCTCTTTCGCTTCTAGCTGTTCTGTAGGGCTTCGCTGTTAGCATCTCTCGTCCTCCCGCAGCAGGCAATACTGCGGCTCTGGTTCTGCCCCCATATCCCACAACAAGGCCACGTTGTATTGCTTTGAGAAATAGTTAAACGCAATCAACGCTTCTAGCTGGTTCTCATACCAACGCATATGCGCTTGGCTATCCTTGATGTCCTGTGGTTTTGTTCCGCAAGTGTCGAAAATTTCAAAACGCTCTTGCTGTTTGCGGAAAAAACTTGGGCAGACAGTGTGGTGCAGGTCTTCGATTTGCTCGTTTGTTAGCCCGTTCATCTCGCGTCCTCCTCCTTCACCCAATTTTCCAACGCCTCTTCTTGGCTAAATTCGATTAGCTCCTCTGCAATTTTCTCGCTCGGTGCCATCGCATAGGCTGCGTGCATGACAACGGCCATCAGGCCAGCCAAGCCAGCGTGTTCACTTGCGCCGCTTTTGCCCAGCGCTTCAAGCGCGTCCAGACCAGCTCGATAGCCAGTGCCGTATGATTTATCTGTATTCATGTCGCGTCCTCCTCTTCTCTTTCGATGGCGTCTTGGCATCGCTCGCAATCCACTGCGTCAGCATTGTTTCCAGTTCGCAGTACATAGAAATTGCGAGATGCATTACCGGGTGCTGGCCGCATCCCTCTGGCAAGGTCGTCGCGAGTCTCAAACCAACGCCCACATAACGTGACCTCATGCATCATCAGATGGTCGTCCAGCTTCTTGAAAGCATGGGTGCGTGTCGCCCATTTCGCTGTTAGCATCGCCCTAGCTCCTGCGCGAGGAGGCGTGCTCCACGCCGTGGTAGCGGCAGAGGCGGTGGAAACTGCTCTCGCCCGTTCTATCGCCTATCTCCTCGCGTAGGAGGCGGACTGCCTTGAGACGACGCCCTGCCGGCATGAGGCGAATGAAATCGCCTTCATAGCCGCCGCGCGGCGCGCGGTTGCCGACCTGGAAGTGCCGCCCCTTCACGAGCCCGCGCTCTTCGAGCAGCTCGCGGAGCTGCACGACGTAGTCCGGTCCTTTTCGGGTCCAGCGGCCGCTACCGTTGTAATAGTTTGGCTCGATGCCCTTCGGTTGCGCGAGGAGCAGCGCCAGCAGATCGCGCTGTTTTCGGCGCAGTTTGGTCGCTTTCGTCTGCGGCCGAGGCTCCAGCCCTGGCTCTTCCCTCCAATAGTCATACGTTTTCCCACTATTGCATCTCGGGCATGTTGGCGGCAATTTTCCCATGTCATAGAAATTGGCGCCGCAGCTTGCGCAGAGATGCAGATAGCCTATCGCAGCATTGTGAGCTGTTGGGTTTGTCATGTCTCTCTCCTAGTTGGTGTGGGTCAGACGGACTCGATGTCAATCACGCAATCCGCCGCGGCTACAGATGCGGTCTCGGCTTTGCGCGTGCCGGTAATTTCCCACGTCCAGTAGAAATCATTGTCGAAACACAGGGCACTCGTTACCAGCTTTGTCTCATAGGGATTGTACTTAACCAGAAAAGCGTGCGCCGCAATGCAATGGTTCTCGGTAGAACCACAACTGTAGTCATAAGGTACGGTCACGCGGTTTTCACCGTCCGTCGCAACAAACCGCGAGCCTCTTGTGTTAGTGGGCCCGTGGTATCTGGTGCGGATTGCGCTTTGAGCTGTTGGAGTTGTCATCTCTCTCTCCGTTCCTTGGTTTCCACATACGCCCGCCTCTGGGCGTTTCGACCGGGGACCACCCGGTCTCGTCAGTGTGGGCTACAATCCGCCCATAACGTCAAACCCGACCGCGCCTACGCGCTTGCCCACTCGGCGCTGAATTTCACGCGCGATGTCGACGGGGTTGACGAGGCCCGGCTGCTCCTGCCGCAGGATGCTGTACGCTCGCGCTTCTCCTGTCGTTAGGGTTTTCATCGAAGAGGGGCGCGTTAGAAGGGCAGTGACTTCTGCTTTGATGTCGGTCATTAGTTGTCCCCCCATTTTTTGATAAACTGGGTTAGTTGCCGCTTATCGCGTTGATACATTTTCATATCAGTATCCCAGTCGTTAAGATCATCAATATTTTCTTGGACAACAGCGAGCCGGTCTTCAGCTTCGCCAACAATGCAGTCGTTTGTATATCGCGCATTGTCGCTGACCTCCTGTAATGAACCGTCCACCAGCAACTTGTCGGATACGTCAATTTCAGTGAATTGGTAGACCAGCTCGTCTACCTTGAAAGCGTCCTTCACGATTGGTCTGACCTTGGTCATTACTTGTCTCTCTCTCCTGCAGGTTAATCTTTCTGACTGACCTTAAGCGGAGCCGCAAGAAGTCGAGCGTGGTGTCTGCGATGAGCTGGCCAAGGGCAAGGTCCCGCCTGGCGGGCGGGCGCCAATCCTGGCGCGGTCCCTAGCCATGATTTGACGTGCCATTCTGCCGCTTCGCGCGTGCCATAGGCGCAGAGCGTGACGAACCCTTGCGAGCATTCCCAGATGATCACTGTGTCGCCGATCTTGAACTCTTCCGGCCAGGCTTCCGCCTCGTCTGCGTCGACCGTGAACACATCAAACCATGTGCCCTCGCCGTTTTCGTCCGTATCTGGCGACCAGGCTTCCCCGTCGCCACCCATTACCAGCTCCCAAAAGTATTCCGCGGCGCTGGTCTCACCCTCGAATTTTCCAGGGTTTTGGTGAGCGGTATACTTTGCTGTATCGATCATCTCTCTCTCCTGTAGGTTAGTGAGCGTGTCTATTTATGTGTGAGTGTATCCATCAGCCTCGACGCCTACCCACATATTGCACCATTCGACGAGTATGCAGGTTTCGTCGCCAATCATCCGCCGCGCACTACGTCGCCAGTGCAGATATGACGGCTTCTCAAAGCGCCCCCAATCGCGATGATAAACGCTCAATAACGCAATACGCTGCGCTCTTGTTAATGGCTTCATGGTCATATCTCTGTTCCCTTCTCTCTCCATAACCGTGGTCACACAATACCGACCAGCGTGGCTGGCGTCAATGGGAAAAGCGTCCCGACGTGGGAGCTGCGTGTAAATAACCCGCGAGCCCTTGCTGCACGCGCGTTTCGCGACGTACAATTTATGCTGCGAACGGGTGGCTGCGCTGGCCGCGCTTCCCAACGCACCGGAATTGTGGTTGACACCATTACGATCGGCGCGCCGATTCCTCCCCGGTGGCGTCGATCTCTCTCTCTCCCTGCCGAGCTGCCATGCGCAGCTCGGCTCTTTTGTAGGTGTCGCTGAATGGCTGGCAAGTTGTCGCAGAAGAAGATGGCAGGCGTCTGTGACGAACTCGCCAAGGGCAAGTCATTGCGCAGCATCTGTGAGGGCAACGACGCTATGCCGGCATGGTCGACGGTCTTGCAAGCCGTGCAGCGGTCTGAGGCGCTGTACGAAATGTACAGCCGCGCGCGGGCGATCGGCGCCGAGGTGCTCGCGGACGAGATGCATGATCTAGCGGCCAGCCCGCTGCCAGCCAATGCCGATCCGCGTCTGGCTAACGCCGAGGTGCAGCGTCGACGCGTCGAGATCGACACGAAGAAGTGGACGTTCTCTAAGATGCAGCCCCGCGGCGTGCGGCATGTAAAGGCCGACGTCGAGCAGGACACCGGCCCAGTGGTATTCGTCTGGGGCGGCGGCAGTGACGCCCCGGTCAGCGACGACCCCCCCCCCAAGCTCTTTGTTTTTTTTCGAGCTGCGTGCAACCGATATGCAGCGCGCGGCCGGCAAGTCGTTGCCCTGCCTAGCCGGACCGTCAGGCTGCTGACCTGACTAGGGTGCCAATTTCCCTGGCGGCCCCCCCACCCCCCAAGAGATTGGGGCGCTGGCTGTAGGCGTATTACACGTCCAAAACTGAGGCTCGCCGTGTCGAAGCGCCGCCGGCCACGTCGTCGCAATCCGATGGCCCGCACCCTGGCGGATCGCGGCTACCGTCAGCGCGTCGTGCCGAGCGCCAAGCTGTACAAACGCAAGCCGAAGGTGGCACGCCATGATCCAGACCCTGGTTGACCTGGACGAGTTGGGCCACGACGCCGGCTTCTGGTATCTCGCCTCGCCGTACAGCGGCTACACGCCGCGCGTTCACATGGCGGCACGCCATGATCCAGACCCTGGTTGACCTGGACGAGTTGGGCCACGACGCCGGCTTCTGGTATCTCGCCTCGCCGTACAGCGGCTACACGCCGCGCGTTCACATGGACACGCCGGCTCGCTTGGCGCAGGCGTTTGGGATTGTCGCCGCGGCTGCTGGCTGGCTTATCGGCCAGCGTGTGCCGGTGTTCTCGCCGATCGCACACTCGCACGCCATTGCCGAGGCGTGCAGCCTCGACCCGCTGTCACTTGACGTTTGGCTGCCGGTCGACGAACCGTTTATGACCGCGGCCACCGGGCTGCTGGTACTGGAGCTGCCGGGTTGGCGGCATTCTGCAGGAGTGAAGGCCGAAATGACGCACTTCCAGATGGAGGGAAAGCCCGCCTGGCTGCTGCCCTGGCCGTCGAACTGCGGCGGCCGCTGATGCCGAGCATTCTGAGGAGCCAGGAGTGGCCGGAGTTTGATCCCGACGGCAGCGGCTATGACGATCGGACTGCGCGTGCCGCAGGCATGACGCCGCACGCTAGCCCCGGGCCAAACAAGGGCCATATGGGCAGCGTTGTCCACTCGACGGCGGGAGAGCGCGCGCGTCTGGGCCTGCCGATGGATAGTTATTTAATCCTCAAGGGCCGTAAGCACAGGAGCTTCCCCGAACACGTCGCTGGAGAGGCGGCTCGTGGATATCGCGTGATCAAGCGCGGCGGTCGATACTGGTCAGTGCGCTATGGGCTGTCCGGTGGTGGCCCTGCCGAGTTGTATCGCTAGTGTGGCTCGGGGCGTTCCGCTGATGCATTACCACGCCTACTCGGTGCCGGAAGACGACGGCGTCACGCTCTACGTTCAACTCAAGGGCTTTGCCACGGCGGCCGCAGCAGCGGACTTCCTGCGTGAGCTGATGGAGCCGTTCGAGGACGACGCTGACGGCGGGGTCGCGCATTGACCACAAAGATCGAGATCGACTATATGCCGCGGCCCTTGCAGGCCAAGCTGCACCAGATGCTCGACAAGAACAGGTTTAATGTACTGGTCTGCCACCGTCGGTTCGGCAAGACGGTCTGCGCAGTCAACCACCTGATCAAGCGCGCCATCGAGGAGACCAAGCCCAGCCCGCGGCTGCACTACATCAGTCCGACCTACCGCCAGAGCAAGCTAGTGACGTGGGACTACCTCCGCTCGTTCACCAGCGCCATCCCCGGCACGAAGTACCACGAAACGGAACTGAGGTGCGACCTGCCCAACGGCGCGCGAATTACGCTGCTGGGATCGGAAAACCTTGCCGGCCTGCGCGGCATTTACAGCGACTTTTGTGTCATCGACGAGGTGGCCAACTGCCCAGAAAGCCTGTTTCCAGAGATAATCAGGCCAAGTTTGAGCGACCGCAAGGGCGGCGCGTGCTTTATCGGCACGCCGCAGGGCCACAACTATTTTCACGACCTTTGGGAGGCCGCTGCCAGCACCAAGGGCTGGGCGCGGGCGATGTACAAGGCCAGCGAGACCGGCATTGTCGACGACGACGAGCTGGAGGCCGCTCGCGCGACCATGACCGCCGATCAGTACAACCAGGAATTTGAATGCTCCTGGGTGGCGAACGTACCCGGCTCGGTGTTTGGCAAGGAGCTGCAGGACGCCGACGACGCCGGGCGGATCACGACCGTTCCATGCCTCGAAGACCACCGCGTCGATACTTACTGGGACTTAGGGATGCACGACTACACCGCGATCTGGTTCGTGCAGAACGTCGGCCGCGGCACCGTGCATATTGTCGACTTCTACCAGAACCAGGGCGAAGGGCTGCCGCACTACGCCCGCGTCCTCGACGAAAAGGGCTATCTCTACGGCAGCCACTACGGGCCGCACGACCTGGAGGTGCGCGAGCTTGGCACCGGCAAGAGCCGGCGTGAGGCGGCGCACAATCTCGGCCTGACCTTCCGCGTCGTGCCGCGCCTGCCGGTCGAGGACGGCATCCACGCCGCGCGGCTGCTGATTCCGCGCTGCTACTTCGATCGCGACAATTGCCGCGAGGGCTTGGAAGCCCTGCGCCACTATCACCGTAAATATAATGAGCATACGAGGAAATTTCGCGACCAGCCGGTCCACGATTGGTCAAGCCACGCCGCCGATGCGTTTCGCACCGCCGCGGTCGGCCTTGAAGGCACACGCATGAGCACCGGCCGTGCGCCGCAACGTGACGCCGAGATGGCGTACAACCCCTACGAATATGGAGCCGCATGATGGGTTTCTTTTCTGCACCGAGTCCACCACCGCCACCGCCTGTGCCGCCGGTCCCGCCTGATCCGCCGATCAAGCCGAAGGACACTAAGGCCACCGAGCGCGTCGAGCGCACGCGGCGCAACAAGCGCGGCTTGCGTCAGGCCAACGTCACGGGTGGCCTGCTGACCACGGCGCCGACAACCAAGAAAACCTTGCTGGGCCAATAAATTGGACGATCCCCGCGCATCGGCGCTGCTGAAACGATACACCACGCTGCAGTCGCAGCGCAGTCACTGGGAATCGCACTGGCAGGAAATCGGCGACTACATCTGCCCGCGCAAGGCGGATATCACGAAGAAGCGTTCGGGCGGCGCCAAGCGCACCGAGCTGCTGTTCGACGGCACGGCGAGATTCACGCCGCCGAGCTGATGTCGGCCAGCCTGCACGGTATGTTGACCAACGCCGCTACACCGTGGTTCGACCTGCGCTACGAAAACAACGAGCTGAACGGTGACGACGAGGCCAAGGAGTGGCTGGAGGGCGCCACCGACGTCATGTACCAGCACCTGGCGCGGTCGAACTTCCAGGAGCAGATTCACGAGCTATATTCCGACCTCGTGACGTTCGGCACCGCGGTCATGTTCATCGAGAATGACGAGAACGACGGTTTCCGCTTCAGCACCCGCCACATTGCCGAGTGCTTCGTCTCGGAGAACGAGCAGGGGCGTGTCGACACGGTCTTTCGCAAGTACAAGACCACGGCACGCGCCGCCGTGCAGCAATTCGGAAAGGCAAAGGTCACACAGCGCATAGAGAAATTGGAAACTGATGACCCTTACGCCGAAATCGAACTGCTGCACATTGTCATGCCGCGCGAGGATCGCGATCGGCGCAAGAAGAACACGCGGAACAAACCGTTTGCCAGCCTACACATTGACCCCGACGAGAGGGCGGTGCTCGGCGAGAGTGGGTACGACGAGTTCCCCTACTGTGTGCCGCGGTTTCTGAAAGCCTCGTTCGAGATCGGCTACGGGCGGTCGCCGGCAATGACGGCGCTGCCTGACACGAAAATGGTCAACAAAATGTCCGAGGTGGTCATTCGCGCGGCGCAGTTACAGATTCACCCGCCGCTGATGGTGCCTGACGACGGCTTTATGCTGCCGGTGCGCACCACGCCGGGCGGTCTGAACTTCTACCGCTCGGGAACGCGCGACCGCATCGAACCGCTGAACATCGGCGCCAACAACCCGCTCGGCGAGGTGCAGCTCGAACAGAGACGCACGGCCATCCGCGCCGCGTTCTACGTCGACCAGTTGATCCTGGGCCAGGGGCCGCAGATGACGGCTACGGAAGTCATCCAGCGCACCGAGGAAAAGATGCGCCTCCTCGGCCCGGTTCTCGGACGCCTCCAGGCCGAGCTGCTTCAGCCGCTCATCGGCCGTTGTTTCGCCATCCTGGCCAGGCAGAAGGCGTTTGCCGCCGCGCCGGCCATGCTGAGCGAGGGCAACATCGACATCGAGTACGTCAGCCCGCTGGCGAAGGCGCAGCGCACCGGCGACGTGCAGGGAATACTGCAAATGATCGAGTTCCTGATGCCGCTGATGCAGCTCGACCAGGGCGTGGCCGACTACCTCGACACCGACGGCCTTGCCAAGCATATCATCAAGATAACCGGCACGCCGGCAGTGGTGGTGCGCGGCGATGGCGAGGTGGCCGGCATCCGCGCCAACCGGGCGCAGGCCATGCAGGCCGAGGCCGAAATGGCGGCTGCACAGCAGATGGCGGGCGCGGCGGGCGCCGCTGCGCCGGCCCTGCGCGCGGTTGACGAGACCGAGCTAGGTCAGCAGATCGTTGAGGGTGTCGCATGACGCCGAAGGAACTGCGCCAGACCTACCGCGCGGTGCTGATGAGCGAGGACGGCGAGAAGGTGATCGAAGACCTGAGCGCCCGGTTCGGGCTTTACACGTCCAGCTTCACGCCGAACTCGGACGAGACGGCTTTCCGAGAAGGCCAGCGCGATGTCGTGCTGTTTCTTCTCTCGATGACCAAGGATCAGAAACCAAAGGAGTGATAAAATATGTCTGACGAACAGGTAGCGGAAGCTCCGGCAGACGCCGGGGAAGCACCGTCTGGAGACACAGACTGGCGGGCAGAACTGTCGCCGGAACTTTCAACCGACCCGTCGTTGCAGCATATCGGCAGCGTCGAGGCGATGGCGAAAAGCTACATCAACGCCCAGAAGATGGTCGGCGCCGAAAAGCTGGCGATCCCCGGCACCTGGGCCACTGACGAAGACTGGGACTTGGTCTACAACAAGCTGGGCCGGCCTGCCGCTGCCGGCGACTACGATCTGGGCGAGGCCGAGGGCGAGCTGACGGACTGGTTCCGCGATGCGGCGCATAAATCCGGCTTGTCGGACAAGCAGGCCGCGGCCCTCGCGACGGCATACGACGAGTTCGCCAACCAAGCCGGCGTCATGTCCGAAGAGGCGATGAAAACCGCTCGCGCCGACGTCGAGACCGAGCTGCGCAAGGAGTACGGTGGCGCTTACGACGACAAGATGGCTCGCGCCAACGAACTGCTCAAGGAGTTCGAGGCGCCTGACCTGACCGAAATCAAGCTCGCCGACGGCACTCAGCTCGGCGACAATCCCGACCTGGTACGCCTGATGGTCAACATCAGCGACTATGTCGCAGAGCAGATCAGCGAGGACGGCCTTGCCGGCCGCAATAGCCGGCCAGGCGTCACCGACGAAGACTTACAATCGCGCGTTTCCGAGATGACGGCGAAGAACTCGCCGTACTGGCAGAAAATGCACCCTGACCACGACCGCGTGGTCAACGAGGTGCTGCGGCTGCGGGAGCAGATCGCCGGATAGCGCGACGACCGAAAAACCCGCGGACAAGCCCACGCGCCCCGCGGCGCAAGCCTGTGAGACGGGCCGATTAGCTGCCGTTAGCAGCAGTAGGCCGGTCGCAAGACCGATTACCCGCGCAACCGACCAAATAACTGTAGGAGCATGAGTATGAGTACTCAAGTCACTACGGCGTTTGTGAACCAATTTTCATCGAACGTCGCAATGCTCTCGCAGCAAATGGGAAGTTTGCTGCGAGGGGCCGTTGACAGCGAAAGCGTCACCGGCGAAAAGGCTTTCTTCGACCAAGTCGGAGAAGCAGCGGCAGTTGCGAGAACGTCGAGGCACGGGGACACGCCCCTCGTCGAGACACCTCACAGCCGCCGAATGGTTAGCCTGACAACGTATGAATGGGCCGACCTTATAGACGATGCTGACAAAGTCCGAATGCTAATCGACCCCACGTCTTCGTATGCCCGTGCGGCTGCGGCGGCGATCGGTCGTGCAATGGACGACACCATCATCGCCGCGTTCGGCAGCGCCGCATCGACTGGCAAGACGGGTTCGACTTCTACGTCGTTCGCGGCCGGCCAGCAGATTGCGCATGGCTCTGGCGGACTGACGATTGCCAAGCTAGTAACAGCGAAGAAGCTGCTTGACGCTCAGAGCGTTGATCCCAGCCTCAAGCGTTACATCGTGGTATCGCCAGAGCAGATCGAAGATTTGCTCAACAACACGACTGTCACGTCCAGTGATTTTAATACGGTAAACGCTTTGCCTATCTGATCGGCGACGGTCAGACGAAACCTGGTCAAATTCGGGGAACCCTGTCGAATGGCAATCCCGAGCCAAGCCCTGCTAGAGCTGGGAAGGTGTAGAGACTTGACGGCCAGCATCTCCATGAGATGAAGAGAAAGTCCAGCGCACAAACAGCGAAGGCTGGCGGCGAAAGCCGTAGTGTGACGAAAGGCACTGGTGCAAGGTGACATCAACACGTTTGTCGGCTTCGAGTTTATCACGTCGAACCGGCTGCTAGACGACGGCACGTCTCGCCTTTGCTACGCATGGGCTCAGGACGGCATGAAGCTGGCAGTGGGCAAGGACGTAATGGCCCGCATCGACGAACGCAGCGACAAGTCCTATTCAACGCAGGTCTATTACTGCGCTACATTCGGGGCGACTCGAATGGAAGAGGACAAACTCGTTCAAATCGCGTGTAATGAGTAGGGGGCTAGATTATGGCTAATGTAAACCAGACCCTCGCCAGCAACTACGTTGCTTCTCCTCCCACGCACAGCCCGGCGTACCAGCTCCACGGCTCGATGCGTGTCGCTTGCGGCACAATCGCGCTAGGGTCCGGTGACCTGTCCAGTTCGGACACGGTCATGCTCGCGCCGATTCCGACCAATGCCGCGATCATCAGCATTAAGTTGTTCAATGATGACCTCGACAGCGGTACTACCAACACTTGCGACGTCGGTCTCTGGACCGCAGTCAGTTCGCCAGCGGCGAAAGACGATGACTGCTATGCGTCGGCGATTACGGACCTTCGTGGTGCCGTGACCACCGGCACCGAGGTAGCCTTCGAGGCGAGGAACGTGAATCTCATGGGGCAGCGCGTTTGGGAAGACGCTGGCGACAGCACCGACCCAGGCGGCCACTACTTCGTGGGGCTAATCTTCGACGCGGCCGGCGATACCGCCGGCGATCTTTCGTATGTGATTACCTACGTCGTCGACTAAGTGATCGCAGTCTAAGTGAGTGGGGGCTTCGGCTCCCACTCTTTTTGAGGGTATGAGATGGCATCAGACGTCGATATTTGCAACTCGGCGCTAAACATGATCGGCGCGAGCAACATCATCTCGCTGACTGAGGACAGCCGCGCCGCGCGCGTCTGCAACCAGCGGTATGCGTTCGTGCGTGACGCCGTGTTCCGCGCGCACCCGTGGAACTGCCTGGTCACACGCACCAGCCTTGCCGCGGACAGCGACACGCCAGCGTTTGAATTTGACTACCAGCACACATTGCCGGCCGCCCCTTATTGCCTGCGCGTCCTGCGACCGCAAGACCCTGACACGGTGTTTCGCGTCGAGGGGCGCAAGATTATTTCTTCGACGACGCCGTTCAAGATGATTTACATCGCGCGCGTCACCGATCCGGCAGAGTACGACCTGTTATTGATCGAGGCTATCGCCGCGCGTTTGGCAGCCGACATCAGCTACGCGCTGGTCAACAGCGCCAGCCTGTCACAGATGCTGCTCGCGGTATACGACAGCAAGCTGTCCGAAGCGCGTTTTGTTGACGCCACTGAAGGCACGCCGGACAACGTGGTCAACATCGACCGCGCGAGCTATAGCGAGAGCGACATCCTTATCTCTGCGAGGTTCTAGTGCCGAAAGTTAGCAAAGCATTTGCGAACTTTACGGCTGGCGAGGTCACGCCCAAGCTCTACGGCCGCACTGACATCTCGAAGTACGATAACGGCGCCGAGACGGTCGAAAACTTTCTGGTGCAGCCGCATGGCGGTCTGCTGCGCCGGCCCGGCACGCGCTTCGTAGCCGAGGTCAAGAGCAGCGACGATGCGGTGCGCCTGGTGCCGTTCGAGTATAACGTCGAGCAGGCCTATGTGCTGGAATTTGGGCCGCTGTATTTCCGCATCTACAAGGACGGCGGTCAGGTGACGTCCGGCGGCAACGCGGTCGAGGTGACGACGGTCTACCCGGCCGTGGACCTCGACGGACTCAAGTTTGCGCAGGCGGCAGACACCATGTACGTCGTCTCGCCGAACCATCCGATTTATAAAATTACGCGCACCAGCCACACGGCCTGGACGATCACAGAGGTGGTCACCTCGCGCGGCCCGATGCTCGACGAGAACGCAACGACCACGACGCTGACGCCGGATAGCCGCGACGGCACCGTGCAGCTAACGGCCAGCGCGAGTACGTTTGTCAGCACCGACGTCGGCCGGCTGGTCAAGGTCTTCGAGGGCTACGTCAGGATCGCCACATTTACGTCGGCGACGGTGGTCAGCGGCGCTGCACAGGAGCTGGAGGACGGCCGCTCGGAAATCCTGCCGTCGTATGTTGCCGACACGATCTCGTTTCACGAAGGCGACCCGGATAGCACCGCTCTGGAGCACAACGACCGCATCGAGGACTCCGCTGCCGCCTTCATCGATGAGGGCTTCGAGAGCGGTCAGACGATCATCATCAGCGGCTCGACCTCAAACAACTCGACGGCGGGCTTCCTGATCGTCGACGTGACCGATAGCGTCCTAACGCTGGCGCCCGGTGCTGATCTGACGACCGAGACGGCCGACACCGGCCACACGATCCAGGGCAAGCTGGAGGCCACCGACAAGTGGTCGCTGGGCGCGTTCTCCGACACCACTGGATACCCGCGCGCCGTGGCTTTCTATGAGCAGCGCCTGGTCTTCGCCGGCACCGACAACCAGCCGCAAACGCTTTTCTTCAGCCAGGGCGGTGACTTCGAGAACTTCGAGGGTGGCACCGAAGCCGACGACGGCATGGTCTACACCATCGGCTCGAATCAAGTAAATGTCATCCGCTTCCTGGCCTCGACCCGCAACCTGGTTTGCGGCACGTCTGGTGGCGAGTTTGCGGTGCGCGCGGGCGGCACCGACGAGGCCATCACGCCGACCAACATTCAGATCAAACAGCAAACTGCGCACGGCGCCGCGGACATCCAGCCTGTCCAGGCCGGCAACGCCATTCTGTTCGTGCAGCGCGCCAAGAGAAAAGTGCTGGAGCTTCAGTATAATTTCGACGCAGACGGCTATGTTGCGCCCGACGTCGCCTTGATCTCGGAGCACATTACCGAACACGGTCTCGACGAGCTGGCGTTCCAGCAGGAGCCGGACTCGATCTTGTGGAGCGTGCGTGGCGACGGCCAGCTCGCCTGCATGACCTACAAGCGCGAGGAGAAGGTCATCGGCTGGACGCGGCAGATTGTCGGCGGCAGCTTTGACGGCGGCAGCGCAGTCGTCGAGAATATCGCCACGATCCCAGGCGATCTTGACGAGGATCAAGTCTGGGTGGTTGTGCGGCGAACCATAAACGGCGCAACGAAACGCTATATTGAGTACATACGCGACTTTGACTTTGGCACCGACGTAACCGACGCGCGGTTTGTCGATAGCTCACTGACGTACACAGGCGAAACGTCCACGCTGAACGGCGCGATCACCAGCAGCGCAACCACTATTGCCCTGGCCGACGCGTCTGCCTTTGCCAGTTCCGGCGCCATCAAAATTGGCACCGAGGTGATCACCTACACCGGTAAAAGCACCAACGACCTGACCGGCTGCACCCGTAGCGTCGTGGGTGCCGCAGCCGCCCACAGCAGCGGTGCCACGGTGACCCAGGCGGCGCTGACACTGTCCGGTCTCACCCACCTCGAAGGCGAGACTGTCAGCATACTCGGCGACGGTTCCGTACACCCCGACAAGACGGTGTCGTCGGGCGCGGTGACCCTGGAGCGGTATGTTACCAAGGCGCACGCCGGCCTGGCATACAACTCGACGCTGCGCACCCTGCGCGTTGACGCCGGCAGTAGGATCGGCACCTCCCAGGGCAAGATCAAACGTATCCACGAGCTGACCGTGCGGCTGCGCCGATCGGTGGGTCTGAAGGTCGGCCGCAACGCCGACAATCTCGACGTCGTGCCGTTCCGCTCGTCGGCGACGGCGATGGACTCGCCCATCGCGCTGTTCACTGGCGACAAGGAAATCGAGCTTGGCGGAAACTACGACACCGATGGTCAGCTTACGATTCGCCAGGATCAGCCGCTGCCGATGAACATCCTCGCCGTCTACGCGACATTGTCTACTTTTGATCAGTGAGGCTGGTGCCGTTCGAGGTGGCGCACGGCGAGGCGCTACTCGCCGCGGACCTGAACGACGACCGCAATCGCCCGGCGCCAGAGTTCGGCAACTTCATGCCGACGCTGGTGCATGAGGGCATGGCCTTCACGGGCATCGACAACGGCCATCTGGTAGGTGCCGCCGGCATCTTTCCGCTGTGGGAGGGCGTTGGCGAAGCCTGGTTTTTGGGTGCCAGCCGCGTCGGCAAGCACCAGCTCCGCGTGGCGCGCCTTGTCCGCAAGGGGCTGCTGCGCGTAGCCGACGAGCAGGGGCTGTGGCGGGTGCAGGCTGCGATGCGCAGCGACTGGTCGGAGCTTGCGCGCTGGGCGCGTTTTCTCGGCATGGAACATGAAGGCACCATGCGCCGCTACGGCGCCAACGGACTAGATTACGAGAGGTATGCACGAATATGGCTATAGGAATGGCTGCCGGCACGGCGATCTCGGCCTACGGGCAGATGCAGACGGCGAGAGGCATGAAGGCCGCCGGCAAGGCGGCGATGTCAACCGCGCAGTATAACCAGCAGATTCGCGAGCGTAACAAGCGCGTCTTCGACCAGGAGGCGGCGTTGCGTGAGCGCGTCGGCGGTCAGGAAGCCGTCAGGTTCTATAAGACGTTTGAGAAGCTGCAGGCACGCGCCGGCACGGCGTATCGAAAATCCGGTGTCCTGGCCGGCACCGGCACGCCGCTGCAGGTGCTAATGGCGAGCGCCAACGAGGCCGAGGCCGACGTGCAGACGATCAAGCTGGCGGCGGCGACCGACGCCGGCCGGCTGCGTGCACAAGGCGTCAACCAGCGACTGGCCGGACAACTCGCCTTGCTTGAGGGCAGGCAGCAGCAGCTCGGCTACAACATCAAGGCGCGCGGCGCGCAGCTTGCCGCCGCCTCGACCCTGCTCAAAGGCGGCTATCAGGTCTGGTCGGCGTGGCCGGACTCTGGCGCCGGTGGCGGGCAGCAAATCGGATGAAGGTTCCCACCTACCAAGCGCAGCTCCAGCGCCCGCGCCACGGGCAAGCCCTGCCGCTGACCGCACAGCTCAACGCATCGGCAATGGCCGCACCGGCCATTGCTCACGCGGAGTTCGGCAAGCAGATCGCGGGCGTCGGGTCCGAGATAGCTGAATTTGGGCTAAAGAGGGCGCAGGTCGGCGCGGAAAGCGAGGCTGCAGAAGCGGCAGGGCAGATGGAGGTCGACCTGGCTGACCTTGAGGCCAGGATGTTGAGAAACCCGAATATGTCCAAGGCAGAGGGAGAATACCGCGCACAGAGCCAGATCATTATCGACAGCTACAAGGCGACGATGTCGAACAGGCTTGCCCGCGGCGCCTTTGACGCGGCTGCCGTTAGGATTCAGTCGCGCGGCCTGCTGTCGTTTACCAAACTTAACAACGCGCGGGTGGTCGAGGCCGCCGCTGCCAATCTTAGCAACGTGACGAATGAGCATCTGAAGGCCGTGGCTGACCCTGACAGCAGTGACATCGCGCGACAACTTGCGTATGTTCGTGCAGTTCGTGCCATAGTGGATGCAGAGGGTGATATTGGCCCTCTCAAAAGGCAGAAGCTTATAGCGCAACTCCACGTCGACGTCGCGGTCAATACGCTTGCCAGCTACATCAACGGGGAGCAGGTATCTCCGGCTGACCTTGTTAAAGAGTTAGAGCCCTGGCGCAACGTCTTCAACCCGCCTGCCGAGGATACCAGCTCCCTCCCGTTTGGCCCGGTGCGGTATGATGCGGCGCAACTAGCGGCGCAGTTTCGCGAGGGGACCAGCCACGACGTCATCCTGAAGATGGCGCGAGAAAACCTGACCCCTGAGCAGATCAATGAAGTTGCAACGACGATAGAAAAGATCGCTGCGCGTAGGGCGCTGGCCGCGAACGACAGGCGAAGTCAGGACGACGCCGCCGCCAAGCGGAAAGATGAGGAGATTGGACGCGCGATAATGTTCGGGGACGGCTCACTGGAAGCCAAATGGGACGCCTTTAAGCTCATCTCCGAATCTGTTCACCTCTCGGTCGGCACGTTGACTGCCTTGCGCAACTATCTTGCAGGCGGTGCCACTGTAGACATCGACGCGGATGTGGGGGCAGCGGTGCTGCAGATACGCAGCGGCGAAATCACGACAGACATGCAGCTACTTGAGACAATAGGGCTAGAAGACTGGACGATCACATACGAGACCATAACCAAACTCTTGCTTCCGCTAATAACACAGACAACGGGCGAAAGCGGCGCACAGGTGAACTTTACGCGTGCTCTTAACTGGGGCGAAGCGGAGCTTGGGTATGACGCATCCATGGCCGCTGGCGGGTTTATATTCGGAGACGCCGGCAAAAAGGCTCTCAGGTTCACGGCGGAGATGCTTGAGTGGCAGTATGACAAGAAGCACTCCATCAAAGACCCGATGGTAATGGCGCGAAAGGTAGTGGATCGGCTGAAGGCCGAAGGCAATCCGAAAGCGGAGTCCCGCCTGATCATGCTTATGGCCGCGTATCGAGCTGTGCGCGCCAAGGACGACTCGACCGCGATCGAGATCGCAAACGCAAAGACGGTACTAGCTGCTGCTATGGCAGCGACGGGCATGGTGACGGCGCAGGAGGCGATGCAGCTGGACTTTGACCCCGAAGCGGTACTCCTTGCGCATCGACCAGCAGCTGGTGAGCAGTAGCCATGAATGAGCTAGACGAACTCTATCTGCGCTTTCTGTCAAACGAGGCACTATCCGGTGACCCGACAGCTCTCAACGCCGTCGCCTGGGACCGCATCGAAAACGAAGCTGACGGCACGCGCGTCGGCTACGACGACACGACCGGGCAACAGTTCGTCTTGGGTCAGGACGAGCCGGCGCCAGTCGCGCCAACGCCGGCCGCGCCAGCCGATGCATCGGCATCATCGGTTGAAACCCATTACCCGCATGAGCCGGCCGCGCCGCGTCCCCTCGCCGAGGTGAGCACGCCGCAGGCCGCGCCAGCCGAGGATGCTGTGCAGCAGCGAATGACACTGCTAGCCAGTACGATGCGACAGGCTGGCGCAGAGCGAGACGAGGAGTCCAATACCTGGTGGCAGGACATCGGCAGCGATCTTGGTAAGCTCAGCGTTGCCTTGGATGCGCCGGCCGGCGGCTGGGCGCAGGGCATTATGCGGGCAGCTCTCAACTCCGCTGGCGCGTTGAGGATCGTTGACCAGAACGACGTCGACGAGTATTTCCAGCTTGTTGATGAACTCAACGCAGCTAACACTGAAAACAACCCTGCGGCTCGGATTCTAGGTGGCGCGGGCAGGCTGGCCGGACAGTACGTCTTCCCGGCGGCCACGGGCTATCGCGCGCTGCGGGCGCTAAAGGCACCGCAGTGGCTGGCAGCTCTCGTGGCCGAGTCGCTGACCGGTATGCTCGCTCTGTCGCCCAATGACGAGAACCTTTTCAATATGCTGATTGCCGAGGATACCAGCTCGCCCCTGTGGGGTCCGCTGCGTGATCTGCTGGCGATAGAACCCACTGACAGTGAGTGGGCGAACCGCAGCCGCAATGTCGCCGAGGCGATTGCGGGGCTGGGCGGCAGCGTGGCGCTGATACGCGGACTGACCGGGGCGGTGCGCCAGGTCAAGAAGTTTATCGCGTCTCCCCAGGGTCGAGAGGCCGCCGATGCCGTAGATGAGGCGCTTCGTAGACAGGCACAGGGGATTCTAGACGAGGGTGACATCGACCCGGCCGACGCGGCCGCTCTCACGGGCGTTGCCAGGGGTGGCCCCGTGGTATCTGCGGCTTCGGTAAATGCCGGGGCTAGAGCCGTGCCGAGGAACGTACCCCCCGAGGTCGCAGAGCCGTTTTACAGTGCTGTTGTCAGGGCTGTCGATGCGCTGCCTATGGAAAAGGCCGCTGGCGCGCAAATGCGCGCCATGATTGCCAAAACCGCCGGCGTCAAGGCCGAGGAAATGGCGTGGATTGGGCTGGACGATTTCTTGGAGGGCAGGAAGTCGGTGACGAAAGCCGAGGTGCAAGCGTATGTGCAGGCCAATCAGGTGCAGATTAGGGAAGTCACCAAACATTCGTATCCCGACCGGGTTCTTCCCGGTGGCGAGAACTACCGCGAGGTGGTGCTGACGCTGCCGGGTGAGCCGCCGCCTAACTTCTACGGCGGTCACTACCCCGACGAAAAAGACGTCCTCGCGTGGGTCCGCCTGAACGATCGTGCCGGCCCCAACGGTGAGAAGATACTGTTCATCGAGGAGATACAGAGCGACTGGCATCAACTGGGGCGGAACAGAGGGTATCAGGGCGGGCCAGTAGAGAAGTACACAGTCAAGGAGAATGAAAACGGCGTTTGGGAAATCTTAGACCCTGACGGCCGGGTTGTCGAAATTGAACACACCCAAGCAGCGGCGAATGACGCGGCTAGGCAGTTTGGTGAAGGCGCTAACGTAGCCGTCCCAGGTGGAGGCAAAGTCCCCGACGCCCCACTCAAAAACACCTGGCATCAAATGGCTTTCCGCCGCGCTCTCAAGATGGCAGTCGACGAGGGCTACGACGCTGTCGCCTGGACGCCCGGCCGGGTGCAGGTCGCGCGCGCCCATCTAGGCACCCAGGTCGATGAGCTGCAGCTCGAAAAGCTGAACAACAAATGGCGGCTGCAAGCCTTGCGTGATCCTGGTCCTGCTGACCGGATAAGCACAGGGCAGGATCAGCCGCCTCCATCGACGAGGACTACGGTCGCCTATGACAAATCCGGCATGACTGATGGTGACCTGGCTGACCTACTCGGCAAGGAGCTTGCTGACCGCCTGATAGACACCGCTGTCGGCTCCACTGGTTACCGGAGCCTCTCTGGCGACGGGCTAGAGGTAGGTGGCGCATTTTTGCGGAGACTCTACGACACGCGCATCAGAAACTATGCGTCGAAGTTCGGCAAGAAGTTTGACGCGCCGGTCGGAGAGATTGATATCACGGTACGGCTCGATGCGTGGGCAAGAAACCACCTCGGCAGTTCCTATACTGGAGACCCAGCACTCACTGTCTGGACACTTCCCGTCACGCCAAAGATGCGCGAGAGTGTGTCGAAGGGCGTGCCGTTATTCAGTGCGGGCGGCGCAGCGGCCGCAGGGGCCGCGATGCAGGACGACCAGCCCGCTTCCGAGCGGGCTTTTTAATTAGTGGGAAACCGTATGGCTATTTCTCCCGAGGCGGCTGAAGCCTCACGCAGCGGCGGTACTTTGCCATCCGTGGATGAGGGTAACGTACAGGTCGCCGGCGGGGCGCTCACTGACGTGGTGGGTAGCGTGATACGTCTGTTCCGCAGGCCGGGGACAGCGAAGCGTGTGGAGCCGACGCTGGGGCCACCGCCTGAAGCGCGGCCGGCTATCGAACCAGAGCTGCCGCCGGCTAT
>Ga0209128_1000678_pt1 | contig 25022 bp, 29 predicted proteins | sample ETNvirnome_6_100_FD_184072 | JGI IMG/M metagenome (GOLD analysis project Ga0209128, IMG submission 184072) | Marine viral communities from the Pacific Ocean - ETNP_6_100 (SPAdes) (version 2) | ecosystem: Environmental > Aquatic > Marine > Oceanic | place: Pacific Ocean | collected 2013-06-19 | reverse complement strand
ACTTTCCTGACTGGCAAATGAGAATCTATAGAAATAAAGAAGAAATTTACTGGATAAAACCAGTACACGAACAATTAAAAGGTTATACTAAATTCGCAAACCTACCAGCTGAAGAAAAGTTTGCTCTGTACCACCCTAAAAATATAGGGCGTCAAGAAAAACAGAACGCATTTTACGAAACAATATGATCTTAAAGAATATATAAAAAGCGTAATATGAAATTTGGATTATTAATTGATAAATCAGCTCAGGAATCATTTCAGATACGTGACGGCAAATCATATTTGTTGAATTCTGATATTCCATATCAAACTAAACATTCGATAGGACATGATACTCATATGAGTATATTTCAGTATCCATTTCTTTTTGGGGATAATGGATATTTTATAAATTTGAAAAAAACTAAATTACCGGATATTGCTTTTGATATAATATTCTTAATAAGAGAAAGATGGCCAGAAGAATTTACAATTGATAAAATTCGTAATAAATACCCAAATGCAAAAATATTTGGAGTAGTTAAAGAACAATGGTTGACAATACATGAAGAAATAAGATGTAATGCACTTATAGAATGTGATGAAGTCGCTGTTCCATTTAAATTACCAATAGAAAATCAACCAGGATTTATAACATCATATTTAAATGAAGTTCTTGATAAACCTGCTACTTGGATACCTCAACCATATGATATTGATTTTTTATATAATAAGTATTATAAACAAGAAAGAAAATATGATGTATTTTCATATATCTCACCAACAAAGCCTGAAATGAGAAGAGCTAAAACAGAAAGCTTTACTCGATATATGGCAGATAAGTACAATTTATCTGTTCGTAGAGTAATGACTGATAATTGGAATGATTTCATGGAAGAAATATCAAATTGTAGATTTTTATTCAATTTAGATCCTACAAGAACTGCAGGCCAAACAGGTATACAATGTGCAATTGTCGGAGTTCCTGCTATAGGATCGAACGCAGATTCAAATCATCACCTTTTTCCTAATTTAGTAGGCAACGATTTTTCTAATCTAGAACAACAATTTGTTTCAATTTATGAAGATATGAATAGTTATATTGAATGTATACAAGAAGCATTTACAACTGCAGAAAGTATTTACAATATGAAAAGTATAAAACAAAAAATAATTAAGTTATATGAAAAATAAAATTATACTAATAATAGGCGGAACTGGAGCCTTAGGAAAAACATTAACGGAAAGATATTATAAAAATGAAAAAATTAATTATTGCACCACATATCGATGATGATGTATTAGGTTGTGGAGGGATTATAGATCCAGATACATTTGTACTATATTGTGGAATGGATGAACAGCATATACCTGATAGGCCTAATTACAATACTAGATTAAATGAAGCAATCGGTGTATCAGAATTTTTAGGAAATCAATATGATGTATTAAATAATAAAGTTAATTTTTATAAACTACAACCATTATTAGAATCATTCGAAAAAATAATTTCAGATCAACAACCAGAAGAAATTTTTATACCACATCCTTCATATAATCAAGATCATAGAATAGTATATGAAGCAATCTTGGCTGCATTACGACCTCATGATAAAAATTTCTTTGTAAAAAGAGTTTTAGTTTATGAACAACCTCATGTGTTTTTATGGGATTATACAGATAATATAAACGGAAGTTTCAAACCAAATTATTTTGTTCCAATTAATATAGAAAAAAAGATTAAAGCTTATAACCTAATGCCAACACAAGTCAGGAACTTTAGAAGTCCAGAGACATTAAAATCTATAGCACAACTGCGAGGTCAACAATCGAATTGTAAATATGCAGAAGCATTTCAAATAATAAGGTGGATTGATTAATGATTTATATTTGTGCATATAGAGATTGGGGAATTAAAATTCATGAGCATTTAACTCAAGCAGTAAAATGTAATCTTATAACATCTACATTAGAATTTGATAATTGTGTCGACACATTTAAAAATAATGATAAGATATTTTTTATAGGTTGGAGTTGGATAGTACCAAATGAAATAATTGAAAAATATGAATGTATATGTTTACATCCATCGCCCTTACCAAAATATCGAGGAGGAAGTCCTATCCAACATCAGATTTTAAATGGTGAGACTAAAAGTGCCGTTTCATATTTTAGAATGATTAACAAATTAGACGGAGGTAATATTTTATATCAAGAAGAATTTTCACTTGAAGGAAATCTTAAAGATATAACAAATCGTATTATTCCTTTGGGTATTAAGGGTATTTTTCATATATTGAAAGATAATGTACAAGAAAAAATTCAAGATGAAGAAAAGGCCACATACTTTAAAAGAAGAACACCAGCAGAAAGCGAATTAGATATAACAAATTTATCAGCACAACAATTATATAATAAAATTAGAGCATTACAAGATCCATATCCAAATGCATATATAACATGTAAAGATGGAAAAAGATTATTTATAAAATTAGCAGAATATGAAAAATAAAGTATTAGTATTAGGACATAAAGGTATGTTAGGTCATATGGTTGTAAAATATCTACAAGATAATAAAGTAGATGTGGTAACAGTTAAAACCAGATGGCCAGTCAGTCAAATAGAGATTAACAATTTTGAGGGCGACTATATCATTAACTGTATAGGAGCTGTTCCACAGAGGAATAAAGACTTTAACATTAATTGGCAATTACCAATTTGGTTAGACTTACATGCACCATGTAAAGTAATTCACCCAGGAACTGATTGTGAGATGGAAGTTGATGATGAATATGGTATATCAAAAAATGTAGCAGCAGATTATATAAGAAATTTAAGTAGACAAACTAAATCAATAAAGACGTCTATTATAGGACCAGAACTGGATGGGAATGCTAGTTTGTTAGAATGGTTTTTGTCACAAGAAGGAGAAGTGTTTGGATATACAAAAGCTATATGGAATGGAAACACTACATTGGAGTGGGCTAAACAATGTTATCAGTTAATGAATGAATGGAATGGAATAGGAAAAGAAATTATCATATCATCAACTTCCGTATCTAAGTTTGAATTATTATCTACAATAAAGCGAGTATTTAATAAGGATATAGATATCAAACAAAAGGAATTAGGTAGTAACAAGTGTTTAGAAGGAATAATATATACCGGTACTATAGAAGAACAGTTAAAAGAATTAAAGGAATATTATTATGAAGATTAGTGTGATGTGGATGACTAGAAAACGTAGTCATGAATTAATTTATTCTGTTTGTTCATTTTTACATAAAGCAACAGACAATTCTAATATCGAATATATTTTTGTTACTGACCCAGATGATGACGGAACAGTAGATGCTCTAGAAAAAATAGTTCCAATGGCTCATGCCAACCATGCAGAGTTAACCCATATAACAGCGACAGAACATTATGGATATGCAAATCTAGAACAATATCAAAATGCAGCTGCAAAAGTATTCTCCGGAGAATGTTTAATATGTATCGCTGATGATAATATATGTATTCAACAAGGTTGGGATGATATAATACGTAAAGAACTTTTAAAACGACAAGGATCACCAGCTTGGATTGCAATCACTCCATTAAATGAAGTATGGAAAGGATATGCTACTATTATAGGAATTAATCGTGAATGGTATAAAAAAACAAATAGATTTTCAGGTACCCGGGCAACAGACATATATTTACCAGATTTAGGAAAAGCTGCAAATATAGAACCAATTGTACCAAATATAGAAATATTACATTTACAAAGAGGCCGAACAACAATGGAATATCAAAAAGATGGACTATCACATACAATACATTGTTTACCTGCAGAAGAAGATTTTGGTGGGCCAAAAGGAAAGAATCCTATTATGCCAACTTTCTTTCATAAAGACCATGAAGGCGATCCAATGATCGGTACAGATTATGAAACTGGCAAAAAAATATTCAAAGAAGATCTAGATAATTTATTAGGAAATATGTAATTTTTTTATTATATTAATATTATGAATATACCAAAAAAATATAAAAAAGTCAGAGACATATCAATTACTCCAGAAGAATTGATTGCATTTGAAACAAAAGTAAAAGATGCATATGAAGCAGGAAATATTAAAGGTCCTATTCATTTAGCAAAAAATAATGAAACTCAATTGATAGAGATATTTCAATATATTGATAAAGATGATTGGGTATTTGTTCCATGGCGTAATCATTATCAAGCTTTATTACATGGAGTAGATGAAACTAAATTATTTGAGAGTATATGTAATGGAAATAGTATGCATACAAATAACATTGATCCAAATTTTTATTCATCTTCAATAGTTGGTGGTATAATTCCATTAGCAGTAGGAACTGCCATGGCATTGAAGCAGAAAAAATCTGATAGACGTGTTTGGTGTTTTGTTGGTGACATGACAATGGAAACAGGAATATTCCATGAAGCATATAAATACGCAAAGAATTTTGATTTACCATTAAATTGGATAATCGAAGATAATAATTTAAGTGTACATACACCAACAGATATGGCTTGGAAGTATAAACAAGATGTACCCGATGATGTAATCTATTTCGAATATGAAATGGGATATCCACATCATGGTACAGGTGCTTGGGTAAATTTTTAATATGAAATATAAAGATGAATTAAGTAGAGCTATGAAATGGCTCGGAGAAAAGGAAGATACAATGTTTTTAGGTCAGGCATGTAGGGTAAGTGGCCATGCAATTTCAAGTACGTTAGTAGATGTTCCAATGGATAAAAGAGTAGAACTTCCTGTATTTGAAGAAATGCAGTTAGGTATGTCAACTGGTATGGCGTTAGAAGGATATACTACAATTACTATGTATCCTAGATTTGATTTCTTTATTTTAGCAGTAAATCAACTAGTTAACCATTTGGATAAAATGGAAGAAATGTCTAAAGGTGACATGAAGCCTAGAGTTATTATAAGAGTATCTGTTGGATCGAAACATCCGATAGATGCAGGACCTCAACATACACAAAACCATACAGATGCATTTACAAAAATGTTAACTAACGTAAATGTTGTTAACCTTATAGAACCAGAAGATGTATTTCCTGCATTTAAATATGCATATGAAAGAGAAGATTCAAAACCAACATTAATTATAGAATATGGTCAATATTATGGAACAAAATAGATTTAATTGGCCACTTATAAATGATAATATAAAACAATCGGACAAAAAGATTTTATCTGATTTTATATTAAATAGTAATAGATTTACTAATGGACCCAAAGTAAGAGAGTTTGAAAATGCTTGGTCTAAATGGTTAGGAGTTAAATATAGTGTCATGGTAAATTCCGGCGCATCATCTAATTATATTACTACAGCTATAGTAAGAGAACTTAAAGGCCAAAAAGGTGAAATCATAGTTCCTCCGATCGGATGGGTATCAGACATATCATCAGTAATTAATACAGGATTTACACCAGTATTTGTAGATGTAGATATTAAGACTATGTCAATTTATTATGATACAATAAAAAATGCTATTAACAAAAATACAAAGGCAATTGTATTAGTACATGCATTAGGATTCAATGGAATTAATGATAAAATAATAGAACTAGTTAAACAACATGATTTATTATTAATTGAGGATTGTTGTGAGGCACATGGTGCAACATATAAAAATAACAAGGTAGGTACATTTGGAGATATGTCATGCTTTTCATTTTATTTTGGACATCATATGACTACCATTGAAGGTGGAATGATTTGTACGGATAATGAGGAGATATATGAACTAGCTCGTATGTTTAGATCACATGGTATGACAAGAGAGGTATCAAAAGAAACCCATGCAAAGTATGCCAAACCAGATGTTAATCCACTATTTACATTTGCTGTACCAGGATATAATATGAGAAGTTCCGAGTTAAATGCAGTATTAGGATTGACTCAAATAAATAGATTAGATGATACCATAGAAGTAAGGTATAACAACTTACAATTATGGTTAGAAAATTTAGATAGTAATGTTTATATGACCTCATTTGATGTAAAGGGAAATAGCAATTTTGCATTACCTTTAATACTTAAAACAGGTAATCTTAAAGGTGTATGTAAAATATTAGAAGAAGAGCGGGTAGAATATAGATTAGGAACAGCTGGTGGCGGAAATCAAGCTAGACAACCTTACTTAGAAAATTATAATCATAAGATAATTGGAAGTTTAGAAAATTCTAATTATATACATGACAATGGATTATATATAGGAAACCATACAGATCTAACAAAAGAACAAATTATTAACCTATGTAAAAGATTAAATAATGTTTAAAAATAAAAAAGTTTTAGTTACAGGCGGTAATGGTATGATAGGCCGTCACCTAGTAAAAATATTAAAAGAAGAATACTCAGCAGAAGTAACAGCTTCAGATCTGCCAAGAGATTTAAGAGATAGAGATGCTTGTGCAAGAGTATGTAAAGGACAAGATTATATATTTCATTTAGCTGGTATTAAAGGTTCTCCGCAAAGATGTATGGAGTCTCCTGCATCATTTAGTGTTCCAATGATACAGTTTAATGCAAACATGGTAGAAGCTGCATATAATGCTGGTGTTAAATGGTTTTTATATACAAGCTCAGTAGGAGTATATCACCCAGCACCTACATTCAAAGAAGAAGATGTATGGAAAACGTTTCCTTCAGAAAATGATTGGTATGCAGGTTGGGCCAAAAGAATTGGAGAGATGAATGTAGAAGCTTATACTAAAGAACATAACTGGAATCGAACATCAATTGTAAGACCGGCGAATGTCTATGGTCCATATGATAATTTTGGAGAATGGTCTATGGTGATACCATCTTTAATTAAAAAGGCATATGAAAATGATATATTATCTGTTTGGGGAGATGGGTCGCCAATAAGAGATATAATACATGCAGAAGATGTAGCAAGAGGTATGATTCATATGGTAGAAAATAAGGTAACTGATCCAGTTAATCTAGGAAGTGGCATAGGAGTAACTATCAAAGAAGTGGCCGAAATAATAGCAGAATATTTTGGAAAGGAGATAATATGGGACAAATCAAAACCATCAGGAGATGCAAAAAGATTAATGGATGTATCAAAAGCTGAGGCATATGGATTCAAACCAAAAATATCACTTAAGGAAGGAATAATTAATACAATAAATTGGTATAAAAGAGAAAAATAAGGTAAACTAATGAAAAATGCATTAATTACAGGTATAACTGGTATGGTGGGTTCGCACCTAGCTGATTATCTAATAGAAAATACAGATTGGAAAGTATATGGATTTTGTAGATGGAACGACTCTCTAGAGAATATAGAACATTTATCAGATAAAATAAATGATAAAGAAAGAATTGAATTAATATATGGAGACTTAAACGATTTAGCATCTTTATTAACAGCTATTGATAATTCAAAACCAGATTATGTATTTCATTTAGCAGCACAAAGTTATCCACAAACTAGTTTCGAATCTCCATTAGAGACATTAGATACAAATATTATTGGAACGACTAAATTATTAGAAGCTATAAGAAAATCAGACTTCAATCCGGTTATACACGTATGTGCATCATCTGAAGTATTTGGTAAAGTGCCAAAAGAGTATGTACCAATAAATGAAGAATGTAAATTTCATCCAGCTTCTCCATATGCAATATCAAAAGCAGGCACAGATTTGATAGGAAGGTATTATGCAGAAGCTTATGGAATGAATATAATGACAACTAGAATGTTTACACATACTGGTCCAAGAAGAGGTGATGTATTTGCCGAATCTACATTTGCAAAACAAATAGCTTTAATAGAAGCTGGACGAGTAGAACCCAAAGTATTTGTTGGTAATTTAGATTCATTAAGAACATGGGCAGATGTAAGAGATGCCGTACGAGCGTATTATATGTTAGTAACAATCAATCCAAAATCAGGGGAGTATTACAATATAGGAGGTTCGTATTCATGTTCTATAAGACAGACGTTGGATTATTTATTAAGTAAGTCACTTGTAAAAAATATAGAGGTTATAGTAGATAAAAATAGATTAAGACCAATAGATGCTGATTTACAAATTCCTGATACTACGAAGTTTAAAGAACATACAGGTTGGGAACCAGAGATATCATTTGAACAAACAATGGATGATTTGTTACAATATTGGAGAGAAAGAGTAAAGTCAGGAAGAAAATTTTTAAGAAGATAAATGAAAATAATAGTTATAGTACCTAGAAGAGAAGAATTTTTAGCATGTGAAGTATTGAAAGGTCTACATAGAAAAGGCGTAGAATTAATTACTACGGCTCCTCTAACAAATATACGAGATGCATATACAAAAACTTCTCCTGTAAGTATAGGAGCAGAAGATATTCCAGACACAAAATTTTATTCAGACAATGAAATTATAGAACATGCAAAGTCTGCAGACTATATATTTATTCTTTGGAGTAAGTTTGCAACTCGAAATGATTTTAATTTCGGAGGAAAATTATATTTATTAGATAAAATTAAAGCACCAGAAAAAACAGTTTTTATAGATGGAAGTGAATATTCTTGGTCAGGTCATATAATAGCCAATCAATCAAGAAAAGATATATCATCATGTACAAAAGGATTACCATGGATTAACGAAGAAATACGTGATCTAGCTAAATGGTATTTTAAGCGAGAAACATATGCAGATGACATTACAGAAAATAATATTATACCATGTCCATATCCATTTCGTATAGAAGATAGGCAGCAGCCAAAAAATAGAGATATAGCTTTACTATGTGCATTTGGCCAAACTGGCACAGGTTTACGTGCTGAAGTCCAATCTGCTTGTAATAATATTACTCATGAGTTACCAATATTAGCTAATAAACAAGATGGTGGAAGACTAAGATATCTAGAGTTATTATCTAGATCATATATGACCGTAGATGCATGGGGAGGTGGAGATTGTACAGTACGAAAAAATGAAGCTCATATGAATTCAATTGCATTATGTAAACAAGCTTGGGGCATAGTAGAACCATATCCATTTGAAGATGGAAAGAATATTATTTTATATAATACCACAGAAGAATTTGTAGAAAAAACAAATTACTATTTAAAAAATCTAGACGAACTATTGGAAATTGGAAAAAATGGTTATAAACATGCTATTAAATATCATACAACAGAAAAACGAATAGATTATATATTTAATGTTATTAATAAAAAAATAGAATGGAGTTAAGATGAAATTATCAATGTACTTTCTTTCTAGAAAAAGGCCACATGCATTAACTGTATGTTTATCATCATATATAATGAATGCAGTTAATAATGCTCAAATTGAATATATTGTTATTATAGATGAAGATGATGATGAGTCTATCAAATCTCTAGAAGAAACTAAAATAATGTTTCGTGTAGTGTATGGTGTTAATCTAAAAATATTAATCACTAAAAGAGTTGGATATCCAAAACTTCATCATTATCACAATCTAGCAGCTGTACATTTCACCGGAGACTGTTTACTAATGCGCACAGATCATCATTTTTGTACTACTCATGCATGGGATACAAAAGTACGCGAAAATATAAAGCCATATAAAAATGAACCAATAATAATACATCAAAAAGGTAACAATGAAAATGTTTGGTGGGCAACTGCTTGGGGTGTAAATAGAAAGTGGTACGAAGTTTCAACTAACAATGGAGAGATAGCCCTTGCCGCAGATGTAGGAATTGATGTATGGCTAATAAGAATGGCAGAACAAACAGATATGAAAGTAATTCCTGCAGGATATGATATGATCTCTATGCAACGAGGAAAAGAACATGCTACCAAAATCGGAGGACTTGAATATCAATTACCAGAAGACGAACTTGTAAAAGATACACGTATTGGAAAGACACAAAAAACAAGCGATCCAGAAGTACGGGAACAATTAATAGAAAACTTAAAAAGATGGAAAACAGAAAATTAAAGGAATAGATATGAAAAAACAAAAATGTAAAATAATTAAAGGAAAGTTATACTTAGTTACAGGAGGAAGTGGTTTCTTAGGAGTGCCATTATGTGAAAGAATATTAAAAGTAGGAGGCAGAGTAAGAACTATAGCAAGAGATGAAGGTAAGTTAGTAGACCTTAAACAAAAATATTCAAACATAGAAATATTAACAGGTGATATATCTGATAAATTTGAAGTTCATCAAGCCATGAAAGATGTGGACGGAGTATTTCATTTAGCTGCGTCCAAACATGTTGGAATGGCAGAAATACAAGTACGTGAATGTATAAAATCAAATATATTAGGTTCTATGCATATTCTTGAAAAATCTTTGGAAACAAGACCAGATTTTGTTTTATCTATTAGTACAGATAAAGCAGCACAAGTAGCAGGAGTATATGGTGCAACAAAATTATTAATGGAACGATTACATGAACAATTCGAAAGAGTTAATCCAGATACTAAATATAGAATTGTTAGATATGGAAACGTTCTTTACTCTACAGGGTCAGTATTATGTAAATGGAAAAAATTATTAGAAGAAGGAAAAGAGGTTATAGTCACAGATGGGAATGCAACAAGATTTTTCTGGACAGTAGAACAGGCGTTAGATTTAATTGAAGGATGTATGGCTAATGCGATTAACTGTAAACCTTATTGTCCTGAAATGAAATCAATGACAATAAATGATTTGTTAAATGCAATGGCTAAAAACTATTTACCAAAAGGAAAAGAATTAAAAATAAAATCTATAGGTCTTCAACCAGGAGAAAATTTACATGAAAAGGTTATGGAAGAAGGTCCATCATCTGATGAAGCTGAAAAGTTTACTATAGATGAAATAATGGAGCTTATATGAAAAATAAAACTTTATCATTCACAGGAAAGTGGCATGGAGGGATTGTTTCCAACTTAGAAGATATATTTTTATCAGAATGTCTTAGTATTAGTCAACAAACAATAAAATTTATGCATTTTAAAAGAAATCCAATTTTCACAAGAGTTATTGGAAATGATACTAGAAGCAAAAATATATCTGATGTGTTTTATGATTTTGTTAAAGACACTGAGCTTATTAATAATATAGAAAAATATAAAACTAATGACGTAATCGGAAACCCTGTATTATACGAATACGATAAAATTGGCACTATTAGCCCCGGAACTTTGTGTTTTTTGTCAATTTTAAATGATATTAACACAAGGCTTGTCGATATAAAAGATAAAGATGTTTGTGAAATTGGTAGCGGCTATGGTGGTCAAGCAAAAATACTTCTTGATTATGGTGTTAAGAACATGGATATTATTGATAGAAAAGAAACACTGTTGCTAGCCTCCAAGTATTTAAGTGTGTTTAGGTATAATAATTTGAGCGCCCATACAGTCGATAATATCGAAACCAAAAATTACGATGTTGTAATTTCTAATTGGTGCTTGTCTGAATTAGATAGAGAAGGCATGACTTTTTACATTAATAATGTAATCAAGCGTAGCAACTATGGGTATTTTTTAACTAATTTTAGAGATCGTATGGGTAATCACGAATGGTTGCACGAACAGCTTTTAGATGTTTTTGACGAAGTTAGAGTTGAAGACGAAAATCCAAAAACTAGTAATCAAGCTAATTATGTTTTTTTGTGTAAAAATAATAAGTAAAAGAAATAAGTAAAGGATATCAAATGAAAATATTAGGTTATTACACTGGCCATGACGCATCATATGCAGTTTTAGAAAATGGCATACCAATATTACATAATGAATTAGAAAGATTTACACGAAAAAAATTTGCAATTGGTGATACTTACAATTGGTTTATTAATTCAGAAAATATTAACGATATTGACCATATTGCTAGTGCATATTGTCAACCTAATGATTCGATAGTTGACAATAAACCATTTAACCAAATCTCACATCATAAGGCTCATGCTGCAAATGCATTTTATTCATCACCATTTGATGATGCATTAATTTTAACAATGGATGCTAGTGGTTGGAGCGCTGAAAGTCGACAACATGTATCAACATGTGTATATCGTGGTAAATCTGGAAAATTATTAGATGATGCATTATTAGAATCTGCGGAAATTAATATTGGTGGAATCTGGCATAATGTAACAAGACATGTTTTTAATCAGCCACGCGGAACGGAAGGAACATGGATGGCACTTACCACTATGGGTCGACCCAAATACTGTAAAGAAGATGGATCTCTTATTGGAATGTCTTGGACATCTTCTGGAAAAGAATTAAAACAATATTATAAAACAGAACAAGATAAGTATGATATAGCAGCATCAATACAATATGCTACAGAACAGAAAATAAAGTCTATTATAGAAAAATACATTTCAGCCGACGACAAAAACATTTGCATGTCTGGTGGCGTTTCATTGAATTGTGTTTTAACGACTAAAATATATGATTGGTTTCCAAACATTAGAAATATATTCTGCGATCCAGTACCGTATGATGGTGGATTATCATTAGGTGCGGCTAGATATGTATGGCATAATATACATGGCAATCCAAAAATTAATGATGTAAAAAATAGAATATCATATTTAGGTAAATCATATTCTGAATATGAAATTAATTCGGCAATTAAAAATCATAATCAGATATCATTTATAAAATGCAATGATGACGTAGTTATAGATTTATTAGATAAACAGAATATCATATCCGTATACGGTGGTGGATCTGAATCAGGCAGAAGAGCTCTTGGTAACAGAAGTATTTTAGCAGATCCAAGAAACCTTAAGATGAAAGACATTATAAATGAAAAGGTTAAACATAGAGAACAGTTCCGTCCATTTGCACCTTCAATATTGAGAGAAGAAGTTAAAAATTGGTTTGAAAAAGATATTGATAGCCCCTACATGAGTTTTGCAGTAAAATTTAAAGATAATATGCAAGATAAAGTACCAGCTGTAGTGCATTTGGATGGTACCGGTAGATTACAAACAGTGAGTAAAGATTATAATGAATGGTATTATGAGTTTATAAGCAAATGGTTTAAGAAATCAGGAGTTCCTATCTTATTAAACACTAGTTTCAATGATAGAGAGCCTATAGTAGAAACACCAGAGCATGCTATAAATTGTTTTTTAGGAACTGATATAGATTATTTGTATTTTAGAGATTTTAATTATATTTTAAGTAAAAGAAATAAGTAATGGATATAACGTTATTAATAGGTACATGTGATGAATATTCAATGTTATGGAATAATTTTGTAACGTTAACTAATCGGTACTGGCAAATAGATTCTAAAAAATTATTCGTATCAGAAACCAAAACAGCTTCATATGAAGGGTACGACTGCATTACCCCAGGAACTGATTACTGGTCTAATCGTATGATAGCTGCATTAAATAAAATTGATACCGAATATACTTTTTTTGTATTAGAAGATTATTACTTTACTGAAAAAATAACTAATGATGAATTGTTGCTCCATATAGATTTTATGGAAGTTGTTAAAGCAAATAAACTTATGGTACACCAGAATGATTTTACTCACCTAACTGTATTAGGTCCTCAACAATATAAAGACCGCGCCGTGTATAAACTCTTTTCAGGAAGTAATTATTTAACATCCGTACAGCCATCTATTTGGAAAACTAAGCATTTACTAAAATGCATGAAAAAAGATTGGTCCCCATGGGAGTTTGAAATTAAAGGAAGTGAATTAATAAGAAATCACGAAGACGATACATATCTAATGGTAAGGGATAAAAAAATATACTGGAATGCTGTTAGAAAAGGATTAAGATTATGCGATGGATGGGATGAATTAAAACAGAAAGAAGGATTACAAGAATTAAATCTATCAAAAAGAGATTAAAATGGAAATATTAGTTATAGGAGATAGTTGTGAAGACGTGTTTATCTACGGAGATATAAACCGAATAGCACCAGAAGCACCAGTGCCAGTTATCAAACCAAAACGAACTACAGAAAACCCAGGTATGGCAGCAAATGTAGTTGCTAATTTAGAAGCATTAGGAGCAGAAGTTCAACTAATTACCAATAGTGAACAAATGAGAAAAATTAGATACATGGATGAACGTTATAATCAAATGGTACTACGAGTTGATGAGAATGATAAATGCGACAGGTATGATGGCAGAGTATATTTTCCACCCGTTTATGATGCAATGGTAATATCAGATTACAATAAAGGATTTTTAACAGAAGCTGATATTGAAGTTTTTGCAGGAGCTAAATGTCCAGTATTTTTAGATACAAAAAAGTTTCTAGGAAATTGGTGTAATGACATAGATTTTATTAAAATCAATAGTTTAGAACATCAAAAGAATTTCGAAAGATTGCCTAATTATCCACAATTAATTGACAAATTAATAATTACTAAAGGAAAGTATGGATGTGAATATAAAGGTAAAATATATCCAACCACTGATGTGCCTGTAAAAGATGTTTCAGGAGCAGGCGATACTTTTATAGCTGGACTTGTTTATGAATATGTAAAAACAAATGATATTGAAAAAGCTATAAATTTTGCACAAGTATGTACAACTAAAGTAGTTCAAAAATCAGGAGTAGCAACAATATGAAACAAAATGTAGTATTTTGGACTGGTATTAAAAATGAAAACTTATCGACTAAGTATGGTGGATTCGAATGGATGGAATATTCTAAACAATCATGGCAATATTGGTGTAAGAAAAATAATGTACGATTTATTTCATTTGAAAAAACATATAGTGATATAAATGAACATAGAGCAAATTGGCAAAAAGCAATCCATTGTTGGGATATATTAGATGAACATTATATTGACGTAGATAAAGTATTTTTAGTAGATGCATCTTCTATAGTTAAATGGGATGCACCAAATATATTTGATCAAGTAGATGATAGATTTGTCGCTTGGAATGATTTAGATAATCTGAAATGGGTATATGACAGCATAGAAGGATATAAAGATTTCTTTGGATTTGAATTAGACAATAGTAAATATGTTAATTCAGGAGTTATTATTTTTAACAAATCACATAGAAAATTCTTTGAATCATTTAAAAAATTATACTATGATAATTCAGAAAAATTTATCGAATTGCAAGACATGATTGTAAAGAAAGGCACCGAACAAACACCATTTAATTACTGGCTACAGAAAAATAATGTTGAATTAAATTTAGATATGCCTGTTACTTGGAAGTTAACGCATTTACATAGAAAAGAAATGTTAGGACATAATTGGCAGAGTAAAGATAACACTCCATTATTCATTAAACATGGATACCTTTGGTTCTTTACAGGATTTGAAAAAATGCAAAGAACACAAATAATGACACAAGTATGGAATTCAATAAAAGATAATTATGAAGCGTAATATAGTATTTTTGACAGCAATTACATTTCCAGGACAAGAATATAGGAGTGTACCGTATGAGTATGGAATTAAGTCTTGGCAGAAATGGTGTGATAAAAATGATTGTGATTTATTTGTATTAGACAAACCATTATTTGAACCAGATTATTGTAAACCTAATTTTTATAGATATTGGGCATTTGATTTATTAGAAGCAAATGAAATTGAATATGACCAAGTTTGTTTAACAGATGCCGATTGTATTATTCATCCAAATTGTCCAAATTTTTTCGAACTAACAGATCATAAATATACAGTTACTGTTACAGAAGGCAGTATGGATTGGGTTTGTCGTAGTTTAGAAAATTATAGTCAACATATGTTTAAAGGAAATACATTTCCATTACATAAATATTTTAACGCAGGATTTCAGGTTATTAATAAAATACATAAACCACTGTTAAAAGAAATGCAAACATTCTATGCAGATAATAGAGATCTTATTATTTGGATGCAAACTAACTTTGGTGTAGGAACAGATCAACCATTGATAAATCATATTGTTAACTTATCAGATACAGAAATGAAATTTTTACATTATCAATTTTGTATGGCCGATCTTATAAGAAAAGAAATATTGGATGATAACATGACATTTACAAAAATATTAAAAGGAATATATCAGTTTAATGCAATACCTGATAATAAGAATGCAGAGAAAACTATATATTGGATGAAACGAACTTATGAGGAATTATATGAAAAAAACTAAATTTGCAATAGGATGTTTAGTTCAATGGTATGAATGTGATATCATTGAAGAGTATGTAGAATCTTTAAAGGATGCTATAGCTGAATATGATGGACAAGTAATAGTTGATTTTACAATTGTTATAAATGAAAAATTAGAGAAATGTATATCTTCTGTACAAAAGGAAGGGTGCATCGATAAAATTGAATCAATTTGTAATTTTGGAAATGTACGATTTACAAAAGATCTTCATACAATTGCTGACTATAGACGAGAATTTAATACCAACTACTGCGATGATGTAGACGTTCTCATATGGGGAGAATCAGATGCTATTTTACCTAGACAAATGTTTGTTATATTAGATAACTTACATCGCACATCATTACAAAATAACAATCCTAAATATTTAGCGTTCTTTGGAATGTGTAAAATGTGGGACGATAGTTGGAAACCTCTAGAACATCCAGACTTTACAGATAAACCATTTTTTGGAGGAGATACTAAAAATTGGTGGAGTTTAAGATATGCAATGTCTAAAGACGAGATGAATAAAATAAATGACAAGACCGATGAATTAGATGTTAGAATATTACCAAATCATAAATTTAATGGATGTGGATTAGTAATATCATCAGAAGTAATTAAATCAGGAGTTAATATACCAAAATCAGTTTTCTTTGTTCATGAAGATTCTGCATTCATGTGGATGACAAATAAAGTATTAGGAAATATACCACAATATGTAATAAAGAATATATTATTAGTGCATAATAGAAAACATCCAAATAAAAGAACGTGTATTAAAGGAGAAGAAGGAATAGATAAAACTAATCCAGGAGCTCAAAGAGCCGTTCATGCATGGTACGGAAAGGCAAATAAAATGTGTGAACAAAATTATACAAATTTATTTAATCCAAATTATAAATCATTTACATGGGAAGATGTATGGAAATAGCATTCTTTACAGAAGGTAATTGGACAGGCAAGGTATCCAGAGATACTCCAAATATGAGAGTAGAAATGGCCTGGATGTGTGCATTAAATGCTGATCATTATAATATACATGGAGGTACCATTCAGGGCGAGTATGATTTAGCTGTATGTATTATACCTAAAAAGAATCCGCAATTTGATGTAAGTAGAATTAGAAAGCATTGCAAGAAGGTAGCTTCAATGCAAGAAGGACCCCATTGGTATTTTCAAGACTATCCATTAGAACAACAAATTTGGTTTTATAATGTATTACTTGAAATGGATTTCTTATTTGTACATAATAATATTGATAAAAAATATTTCGAAGGACTAACAGGAAAAGAATGTAAGATCATGCCAAGTTTGATGATTGAAGATTCTATTAAAGATCTTCCAATTGGAGGAGACAAAGGAGTTATGATTGGGGGTAATTTCTGTCATTGGTATGGAGGTTTTGATTCGTATATAGTAGCACAAGAATTTGGTACAGAAGTAAGTATACCAAGTATGGGAAGAAGAATTGAAGGTGAGGAAGAAATGGATAATCTTAACCATCTTCCATATATGAACTGGATGTACTGGATAGCTGAATTAAGCAAAAGAAAATATGGAGTTCATTTAATGAGAACGCATGCAGCAGGTACGTTTGCTCTAAACTGTGCTTACTTAGGTATTCCGTGTATTGGTTATGAAGGATTAGATACGCAAATGTTATGTCATCCAGCATGTACAGTAGATATAGGCGATGTAACAAAAGCAAAACAAACAGCCGAAATTCTTAGGAAAGATGAAGAATTTTATTTATATTGTAGTAATAAAGCTAGAGAAATGTATAAAGAACATTTCCATGAATCAGTTTTCTTAAAGAAATTTTATGAATAAGAAAGAAAAAATATTAGTTATTTTAACAACTTATAATCAAAGTGATGTTACTAAACGATGTTTAGAATCATTACAATTAATATCAGACCAACATGATGTACTAATAATAGATGATGCCAGTTCAGATAATACAATTGAGTTATGTAAAGAATATAATGTAGATTATATTACTAAAGATATCGGAAAGGGGCTAACAGATTCTTGGAATAAAGGATATCAATACTTTAAAGAAAATGGTTATGAATATTTTGTTATAGCAAATAATGATATTTTAATTCCTGACTTAGCATTAACAGAAATGAAAAATGTTTTATTAAAATGGCCATGTTCATTAGTTGCTCCATTGAGTACAGAATTGGGCGCAGGCCATAATGAGATGCAAAGAATAAATAAATGGTATGGACCAAATGAATATGATACTCCAGAAAATTATATAATGGTTCAACAATTATTATTTGATGTAATAAAAGAAGAAACAGAATCAAATAATTTATACAAATTTGATCCAATACGTATGAAACATTTTAATGGATTCTTTTTTATGATGAGCAAAGATATATGTCAATATGAAAGACCAGACGGAAACCTATTCGATCCAGTATTTATAAATGTAAAAAATGAAGATGAGTTTAATTGGGGCAGTTTAATTCCAAATAATGATTTTCCAATGTTATGTAAGACTGCATTCATATTTCATTGGAAAGGTATGTCATTTACTAAAGCCGGAATTGGATATAATAATAATTTAAAAGAGTATTTAGAACAACGTGAAAATAAGTTTAATACAACCAAGCAGAAACAATCTTAAGTATCTTAAATGGTCTTATGATTCAATTAGAAAAAATCAAGGCAATCACGAAGTAGAAATTTGTGTAGCAGATGATTTTTCAAATGATGGCACATGGGATTGGTGTCAGGAGATGATGCAGAAAGATTCTAATTTCAAATGCATGAGAAATGGAGGACCAACTAGATTAGGTCATACAATATTATATGATAGATTAGTTAATAATGTAGCTACTAATGATATTTGTATGATATATCATGCTGATATGTATTTATGTCCAGGCGCATTAGATGCAATTGAATCTAATCTTGAAGAGAAAACGATTGTTTCATTGACAAGAATTGAACCACCCTTACATCCAGAAGGACCAGAAAAAGAAGTACATGACTTTGGAATAGAACCAGAAGAATTTCAAGAACAAAAATTATTGGATTGGGTTGCATCCACCCGCGTAGGAGAATGGAGTTATCTATACGATAAAATTACAGAAGGCATATTTGCACCTTGGGCATTTTATAAAAAAGATTTTCAAGAGATAAATGGACATGACCCATTATATGCTCCACAATCAAAAGAAGATTCAGATATATTTAATAGGTTCCAATTAAATGGAATCAAGTTCAAACAGACATGGAGAGGATTTGTTTATCATATGACTTGTAGAGGTTCAAGATTTGCAGATGGTGCACAAAGAAATCCAGACGGTCAAGTGTTTATGAAGAATAGAGAAACGGCTGAATGGTTAAAACAAAATGAAAAAGCAACTAGAGAGTTTATTAGAAAATGGGGACATTTTGTAAACCATGACGGATATCTAAAACCTATCATTCCTTCAAAGTATGATATAGGTTTCATAATAAAGAATGGTAATTTAGAACTGTTAAAAGTTCTCGAACCATGGTGTAGTACGGTGTATTATGATGACAAAGAATTACGCAGTTTTAGATACGCAGATTATATTGAAGCGGAAGATACATCATTTGATTTGTATGAAAAATTCAAACCATTGGATAATGAGAAACAAAATGGAATTCTAGTTGAGATAGATGGAACAAGATTTACTCAACAAGATATAAATTATATACAGCAATTATCTGAAATAATTCAGAGTAGTGGTGAAATAGGTAATTTTGAATTAGGTAATTTGAAAGTAACAGTAAATGATTTAGAAACATATGAAAAGGAGTTAATAATATGCAAAAAGCAATAGTAACAGGAGGAGCTGGTTTTATAGGCTCTCATCTAGTAGATAGATTAATAGAAGATGGATTTGATGTCATCGTAATTGATAATGAATCAGCTGAATGTAATGAAGAATTTTATTACAATGATAAAGCACATTATTTTAAGTATGATATTGAAGATTATGATTTGATATCACCTTTATTTTTTGCAGTAGATTATGTATTTCATTTAGCAGCCGAATCAAGGATACAACCAACATTAGACAGGCCCGTTAAAGCTTGTATGACAAATATAATTGGTACATGTAATGTATTAGAAGCAGCTCGTAGAAATAATATTAAAAGAGTAATGTATTCATCTACGAGTTCAGCATATGGACTTAAAAATCAAATTCCATTACAGGAAACCATGCAAAGAGATTGTTTGAATCCATATTCAGTAACAAAAGTAGCAGCAGAAGATTTATGTAAAATGTATTATACATTATATGGATTAGAAACTGTTATATTTAGATACTTTAATGTATTTGGAGAAAGACAACCACTTAAAGGACAATATGCACCAGTAGTTGGATTATTTCTTGAAATGGTTAAAGCAGGAAAGCCAATGACTGTTGTAGGTGATGGTTTACAAACTAGAGATTATACATATGTATTAGATGTTGTTGAGGCAAATATATTAGCAAGCACGGCCACAAAAGAAGCTGTAGCAACTATATTGAATATAGGAACAGGAACACATCATAGTGTATTAGATTTAGTTCGACTGATTGGAGGAAAGCATATACATTTACCAACAAGACTAGGCGAAGCTAAACATACTTTAGCAGATATATCAAAAGCAAAAAAATTATTAAATTACAATCCAAAAATGTTAATAGATGAATGGATTAAAAAATATAAAGAAGGGAACTAATATGAAAATAGGAATTATAGGAAATGGGTTTGTAGGCAATTCAATAGCGTTTGGATTTTCGCCAACACATGAAATCAGAGTACATGACAAAGATCCAAAAAGAAATTTAAATACAATCGAAGAAGTATTAGAATGTGAGTATATATTTGTGGCCGTTCCAACTCCCATGAATGAAGACGGGTCGATTAGTTTAAATGTAGTAGAGACCGCATTACAAGAAATTTCAGATAAGAATAAAAAGCGAAATAATATTATTATATTAAAATCTACAATGGTTCCAGGAAGTACAAATAATTTTATCAAACAATATCCAAAATTAAATATAGTATTTAATCCAGAATTTCTTACAGAACGTACGGCCAAATTAGATTTTTTAACTCAAGCTAGAATGATACTAGGTGGTTCAAAAAGATTGACTAAAAGAGTTGCAAAATTATTTGAAGAAAGGTTTACACATTGTCATATAATAGAAACAGATGCACTTACAGCTGAATTGATTAAATATATGAATAATGTATTTTTTGCAACAAAAGTATCTATAATGAATGAGATGAAATTGATGTGTGATGCAGTTGGAGCAAATTGGAAAGAAGCATTGAAAGGTTTTGCAGCCGATCAAAGAATTGGTGATTCCCACTTAAATGTTCCAGGACCTGATGGTAAATTAGGATTTGGAGGCTCTTGTTTTCCAAAAGACATCAATGCATTTATATCCATGGCAGATGAATTAGGAATAGATGTTCCAACTATTAAAGGAGCATGGAAAACAAATCTAAACGTTAGACCAGAGAAGGATTGGGAAAATTTAAAAGGTAGAGCCATTATCTAGTGCAATTCTTTATTAAAATAGAAGGAGATGATACACAAGATCTAATGAATGAAAAATATTTGTTAGGTGAAAGGTCATTCAAAGTGTTTTGGGCAGGAACAGGATTTGAAAAGTTACAAAGTATGATTAAAGAAGCTCCGGAACTGTTAGAATCAATATCGGTTATGACAGATACAGGAATAAATTATTCAGTCGAAGAATTCCTAGACGAAATCAAAAACCTTAAGGTTAGGATACAAAATTAGATATTTAACTCCTGTAAATGAATATGCTATGAATTCTAGATATACATTAGCATCATGGATAAATTTAAGACCAGATGAAGAATAAAATTAAAGTAGGAATGATACAGGTCAATAACAGTTTTTCTGGCCAAAACTATTTGCCATTATCTCTTGGCTTTCTTGTATCATATGCTGAATTACATTGTAAAAATTATAATGATTTTGAGTTTTTGAATCCTATATATAAAAGGGTACCGATAAAGGAAGCAGTTGAATTATATAAAGATTGTGATATAGTTGCATTTAGTGTTTATGTATGGAACAATAATATATCGATGAAAATTGCGAAAGCTCTTAAAGAAGTTAATCCAAATATATTAACTTTAGCTGGCGGTTGTCATATCCCTGAAAGACCTGAATATCTTGAAAACTATATGAACAAACATCCTTATCTTGATATTGCGTCTATCGGAGAAGGCGAAAAGATATTTACAGATTTTCTAGAAAATTATCCTACTCGCAGTTGGAATCAAGTCGAATCATTGGTTTACAGAGATGATAATAAGATAATTACTACTCCGCAGGCACACCGTATAAAAGATATGAATGAAATACCATCACCTTTTATTGAGGGGTATTTTGATGAGTTATTAAAAGAGAATCCAGAGGAAAGATGGATTGGGTTATGGGAAACTAATCGTGGATGTCCATTTTCATGTACGTTTTGTGATTGGGGCGTTGGATTTAAAAAGAAAGTATCTAAGTATGATTTAGAGGGTAGGTTGTATGAGGAAATTGATTGGTTTAGTAAAAATAAAATAGAATTTGTATTTACTTGTGATGCTAACTTTGGTATGTATAAAGATAGAGATTTACCAATTGTTAAAAAGATTGCTAAGAATAAAGAAAAGTATGGATATCCTGAAGCTATGTCTGTTCAAAATACTAAAAATTCAAATGAAGTTTCATATCAAGTTCAAAAGTTGATGTCAGATACTGGTTTGAGTAAAGGCGCTTTAATAGCATTTCAGTCACTAGACCCTAAGACTTTAAAAGCTATCAAAAGAGATAATATAAAGCTCTCTTACTTTTTTGAATTACAAGCTAAATTTATGAAAGATGGCATCAAAACATTTTCTGATATCATTTTAGGATTGCCGGAAGAGACCTATGAAAGTTTTACAGCTGGAATTGCAAAGTTGATAGGAATGGGACAACATAATAGAATTCAATTTAATAATTTAAGTGTTTTACCTAATACAGATATGGGAGACCCAAAATACATAGAAAAATATGGAATGAAAATTATCGAAAATAAGATAATAAATATTCATGGTTCTTTAGGTGAATGGCTTGATGATATATATGAGACTCAAGAGATGGTCGTCGGCACAAATTCTATGCCGGGGGAAGAATGGGTTAAAACTAGAACTTTTGGGTATATTGTTGGATTTCTATATTTTAATAAATTATTTCAGATTCCAATAATAATAGCACATGCAGTTTACGGAATAGATTATAAAGATATATTTGATAAATTTGTTACAGAAAAAGAATCTAAAACCGGAGCTTTATCAGACTTATTTAAAGATTTTTATGAACATTCGAGAGAAATGCAAAAAGGAGGACCTGAATTTGTTAGTTCTAAAAAATGGTTAAATATATGGTGGCCACCAGACGAATTGGCATTTATAAGAGCAGTTACTGAAAATAAAATCGAAGACTTTTATGAAGATGCAAAACATATTCTTTTTGAATTATTTGAAGAAAAAGGCATAGACAATTATGAATCAGTAATTGAAGAATCAATAATTTTAAATAAAGCTTTAATTAAATTACCTAATCAAACTAAAGACTTGCAACTCAAATTGAATTATAATATATGGGATGTATATAATGAAAATCTTAAGGGTAGACGAAAGACATTAAAGAAGGATAATTATGAGCGCCTTATTGATAGAACTAGTGAAACTTGGAATTCTTGGACAGATTGGTGTGAAAAAGTAGTATGGTGGTCAAATAAAAAGGGCGCATATTTATACAATAGTCTACCTTCAGATCAATATGATAAGGATATACGCAAAGTTATAAAATATGAAAAAGTTAAAAGTGAACCATTCGGAGATGATGCGAGATATCAATAAATGTATACATGCTAGATAATAAAAAAATATTAGTTACAGGGGGTTCTGGTTTTCTTGGTACAAATTTTATAAAAAAATTATTATCAAAAGGTATTCAAGTTAGAACTCATACTCATAATCGTCCATTAAGTGTATATGGTGATATTGAGATATATAACTCAATAGATTTAAATAATTATGAAGATTGTTTAAAGTTAGTCGATGGAATTGATTATGTTATTCATGTAGCGGGTCCTATTGGACATCCAACAACCATAAAAACAGATATGGAACTTGCTAGATGTCATTTAAATATTTTTAGTAATTTATTACAAGCATCTAATGAATGTAATGTAGAAAAGTTCCTAGATATAAATAGTTCTACCGGATATCCAGATAGACGATATGCAGTAAAAGAAGATGAATATTGGGAAGATGAGCCTTACAAAGATTATTATGGATATGGATGGTCAAGGAGATATAGAGAAAAATTAATGGAACATTGTTCACGTTTTTCTAATATTGATATGATTATATGTAGGGGCACAGCTATGTTTGGACCACATGATAATTTTGATTTAAAAACTTGTCATGTAATTCCTGCTTTAATTAATAGGTTATTTCAAGGGGAGAATCCATTTGTTGTATGGGGAAGTCCTGATGTAGTTAGAGATTTTCTTTATATTGAAGATGTTATTGATGGAGCTTTATTGGCACTTGAAAGTGGTGAACCTATGAGACCATATAATCTTGGTTACGGAGATACAGTTACTATTGGTGATATAGTCGAAAATATAATTAATATAACAGATATTAGACCAGAGGTAGTATGGGATAATTCTAAACCAACTACAATTCCTTATAGGAAAGTTGATACTGAACGAATAAAAACAGAATTAGGATTTAGTCCAAAATATACCTTTTATGAGGGGTTAGAAAAAACAATAGAGTGGTACAAATTATTCAGTCGAAGAATTCCTAGACGAAATCAAAAACCTTAAGGTTAGGATACAAAATTAGATATTTATATAA
>Ga0209128_1000676_pt1 | contig 25102 bp, 10 predicted proteins | sample ETNvirnome_6_100_FD_184072 | JGI IMG/M metagenome (GOLD analysis project Ga0209128, IMG submission 184072) | Marine viral communities from the Pacific Ocean - ETNP_6_100 (SPAdes) (version 2) | ecosystem: Environmental > Aquatic > Marine > Oceanic | place: Pacific Ocean | collected 2013-06-19 | reverse complement strand
TCGGTCGATTGATTCTGATATTGAGGCATTTAGGATCAAATCTGCTGAATATTCTAATGCTACTGGATTGCCTGATTGGAAATTTGTTAGAATACAGGATATGTTTCCAGTTTATGCTGAAACTATTGATGAAATTATAGGGTTTTTACAATTAGGAAAAGATTTTGCAACTCAAGCATTAACATCTCTTAATACTATTATAGAATTTTTTGAAAGGTTATTAAAGCAATTAAAAACTTTGAATGAGACCATACAAAATACATTGGCATTTTTTGCCAATGGATTAGATAAAGCAGGATTATATTCCGCAAGTTTTAGTGGACAAGGTGGTGTACCAGAATTTAAACAGTCATTACAAGAAGCCACCATTAAAGCAAAAACTTCAGGATTTCCAGAGTTTGAACTAAGACCTGTTGAAATAGAACGAGAAATTACAGACCCAGTAACAGGAGAAACAAATACAATTAAAACTTCAACTCTGAAGACTATACAAGTTGAAAACGATACTCCTTCAGAAGTTCAATTGTCATGGAAAGATTTAGAAAGTTTACAATATTCAGGTGCTTTAGTTTTTTATGCTCAAGGAAATAATATAAATGCTTTTAAACAATTTTTATCTGTATCTGGTATTGGTGGGGAAGACAAAAGGTCTAAGAGTGATATTTCCGATGATGCTATATCAGAGGGTGAAACCATTACAGTTACCCTTGACGATGGTACAAATGTTGTTTTTGAGAATTTAACACTAGAAAAATTTAGTGAAATAACAAACAAGTTAAATAGTTTTGTAGATAAAATTTTTGTTGAGAAAGACCAAGTTGGAAATTTTGTATTAGCGGATGGACAAACAGAGGTTTTAAGAGGAACTAGAATTAGAGTAAAATTTGCAAACAAAGCGGATCAATTAACCGCCGCAGAAAGAGCATTAATTAAATTCAAGTTAGGAGAGGATGTCGATTTTACTGGGCAGATTAATAATGGTTCATTGTTTGCTTCTGGAACAACAACGGTTTCTGGATCTTTTCAATTATCTTCTGATGAATTTGAAACTTTGATTCCTGTAAATTTTAACTCTGAACCTGTTGCTGAGTCAAATATTGTACTTAAAAATACTGAATTTATCATGACACCTTTAGATAATTTTCCATCAAAAACGACTTTTAAAGTTAAAATTTTGAGAACTGTTACTCAAACAGATGGTGATTTTATTGACGAGCCTAATGATTTCACCATGTCCGCCGGTTTTACAACTACATCAACAAAACTTTTAGATGTAGATTTTATTAACGTTCAAGAAACAGAGACCGATGAACTCGTTTCTTTGAGAGGTAGAGTAAGATAAGAGAATTATGGCATTCGATAGAGTAGATCGATTAACTAATCCAGAATTTGGAAGATTAGTATTAGAAGATAGTGCTGGATTCGTTTTTGGAGAATCTGGAGACAACTTAATCTTTGAAAGTTCAGAACCATTTACATATTCTGAAAAAGATTTCTTTTCTAATACAATTTTTGTTCCAATAGATACTACTTTTAATGTGGTTTTTAATGAAGCCATGTCTGTAGAAACCGTTACCGTGCATACTAATAATGATATATTGAGGCCTGAAAATGTTAATAACCCTAGACTTAATTTTGATGGTAGAAACAAAAGAGGTTCAATTCAGTTATCTTCAATAGGTGATGAAATATTAGGTGCAAAAGCAGATCCATTAAATCTAAGAACTTTGAAGCAAGAATCTAAACCATTGTTTGTAAATGAGGCAGATGATGGCAATACAATTGCTAGTGAACAGACTGCAACTATTGAAGTGGAGATGCAAGGTCCTCCTGTCGTATCTACAAATAGTAATTCATCATTCACTTTCTCTCCTGTTACAAATTTAGCATCAAATACTACATATTTCTTTAATATTACTCCAGATGCGTTAGATGATTTTCAAAATCCAATAGAACACACGGTTGGCGGAGGATTTGTCACTGATAATACACAATCAGTATTATTATCAACTGAACCATTTTCTGGATATAAAGCCAGTTTTCCAGTTTATTTTAATAATAAGTTTGTTGTTAATGAATCCATTAAGAAAAAAGGTTCTGTTCTACCTGTTGGGCAAGTTCAAGAACAAATAACAACCTCTACCATTAGATATCTTCTAGATGATTCTTGTTTTTTTATTGGAAAAACATTTACCACTGGAAATCCATGTACAATAACATCTTTAAATCATGGATTGCTTGTAAATGATGTAATTACTGTTTTCGATATAGAAAGCGGAACAGGAATAGAAACTAAAGACTATAAAATTAGTGCCGTAACAACAGACACCATATCTTTAGATGGTTTGAATAATCCTGATGATACAAGTGGAAAACTGAGTTTCCTTATAAACTTTAAGGCTAAAGATATAATAGTGACCACAAGAGATTCTAACAATATAGAGTCTTTTTTAGAACAGACACCGACTAAAATTATTACAAATTTTGAGAGAAATGGTAAGATAAAACAAATTGTGCCTGCTTCTGAAAATTATGCTAGAGTCGTGAGATATGACGAAGATGAAAAATTATTGTCTTATATAAAATTTTCAGATGATAGTTTTTCGAAATTTGGTGGAGCAGGATTTTCAAATAATGTTGTACTTGAGCAAACTACTAATGATGGATTAAAAATAAGAGGATTTGTACGAGCAAATACAAATCCTACTCACAATGTACATCCATTCAATACATCTGCTCCATTTGTTACGGAAGTAATTCCAGAAAAAGATGGTCAAGTGACAACAAAATTATTAGTATCAAGTGTGGTCAGAGATGTATTAGATGGAGTTGTAACCACAAATGGAATACATGATTTGAGCATTGGAGATGCCATAACGATTGATGGCGCAAATGAAGATGATTATAATATTACATCAACCGTTAGAAGTATTATTAATTCAATTTCGTTTACTTATGGTGATATTCAAAACAATCCAACAAGCCCTGCTACAGGAGCCTTAATTTTAAAAGTTGGAAGTAACGAAAAGATATCGCCTTTTCAAGTTAGATTTAGTCAGTCTATGAACACTAGCACAATAAGAATTGCTAATAATAGCCATCACATTTATGTTGACGGAACTACAATTACAATAAATGATATTAGCAGACCTAGAACTGACTCAACAATACAATTATCTTATGATAATTTCGAGAATCTTGTTAATTTAGAAACAATTACTGCAAATACTGGAAATTCTCTTTTTACAATAACTCCAGACAAATACGTAAAAGGTCGGTCGTATAAAGTTAGAGTTACCACTAATGTTAGAGATTTAGGTTCTACAAATACGAATTATCAATACACTACGAATGGTACTTTTTCTACAGGTATTAAAAATATTGATGCAACTACAGGTAAAGAAGTCATATTTGTAGATAATATTCCTCCTGAGGTGAGAAAAGTAACTCTGGGTGGTGATAAATTTTTGATAAGCAATACAATATCAGAGATTACATCACCAGATGATATTGATGCTCTAGCAATAGACTTATCTGGAGAATCATTTTCAGTACAATTCAATGAGTCTATGAATACTGAAACTGTAAATGTTAATTCTTCTAATACAGATTCTTTAGGCACAATACAAATATCTCATGATAATTTTGTAACTGTAGTTGAAATGGATGCTCAACCAACAGTAACTACAACGGACATTCATAACGATACATTCACGTTTAAACCAAAAGCATCTCTTTCGTCTAATACAAATTACGTATTTAAAATTACGACTAATGTTTCAGATGATGCTCCAAATCAAAACTTTCTAGTAAATGCTAATGTATCACGCACAAGAATTATGACATTAGCATCTGGAGTGTCAGGATGGACTACAGGTGAAGTGATTCGTGGAACTAGAACGGCAAGTGTTACTTCAAATACTGGCTCGTTCTTAGAGGGATTAGAAACTGGAGAAATAATCACAGGAGATACCAGTTTGGCTAAAGGTAGAATTTTTGATTATGCAGTTAGTGATGATGTAATTTCATCCATTAGATATTCTGAAATAAAATCTGATGATGGGAAAATAAGAGAATTGATTCCTGGTGAAACTATCACTGGTAAGTTGACAGGTTCTAAAGCATCTCTTTCAAAATCTTCAATAACGATTGCTCCAGAGGGTACTCTTGTATCATACGATAATAGCACTGCAAAAATAACTTATTTAGAAGCAAATTCTTCATATCCTTTTACGGCAGGAAGTTCTTCAGCAAATGTTAGAATAGTAGGTGCCAAATCTAATGTTCATGCAAAGACTAGCACATCGACTGGTATTACGAATGCAGGATTTTCTACTACAACAACTGCACTTACGGTCTCTGCAAAATTCAGACAATATTCAGGCGACACAATTGTAGATTTAAGTTCTAATAGAACAGGAATAGATGTTGATTCGAATGTGTTTTTTGTTTTTAATCAAACAATGAACGTTGATTCTTTATCTTTTAATTCTACAGATGAAGAAGTAAGTTCGGATCATAATATTATCTTGTCTTACGATTCTAGTTTTGGCAATTGTATTCCTTTAGATTCAACATTCACAACATCTAATAATGGATCGACTTTTGAATTTAAACCTAGAGTTGTAACAGAAGGTTTTCATTTAGGTATGAATAAAAATTTGTATTGTAAAGTTACTAGAAGTGCTAAAACACCAGGTTCTACTAATCTAGCATCAGATACAACCTTTTCCGGTAATTATGCTAATACGACAACATCAATAGGATTCAATGTTTCAAGTGCAACAATACGAACTGAAGCAGGTAAACAATATTCATTAGGATTAGCAACGGATCAGACACCTAGTGGAGCAAGTGATTTGCCAAATGTAGTAAGTGGTGTATCTAATGCAACTCCTATCATTCTTGAGTTTGATTCACAAATAGATTTTTCAACGTTTACATATGCGACTGAGATTGAATTATCATCTACGTATAACCATGCTTCAGGTGAAATTACTTCTGGAACAATTACTCAAACTGGAATTCATGGAAATCAAATTATAGTAGTTCCTAATTCGGCATTGGCGGCAGGAACACGATATTTTCTTAGAATTGTAAAAACTGCAAGCAATCCAAAAAGTGTGGGTGGTGTTCAATTGGGAGCAACAACGTATTTTAATTCATTTACTACTACATCATAGGGAGATATATGGCACTAATACCGAATAAATTAGCAAAAGATGTTTACGATGCTTTTAATTCTGGTCAAGGCAGTCTAGATGCGGCCGCACAATGGAGAGTATCACAAAAATTAGCAACTGCAATTGATACATTCGTAAAAAGTGCAACGGTTAAAACAAATCTTGATCCTACTTGTACAGCAAGTGGAGGTACTTGTACCCCAGGAGGTCCAGTAGCAGGAGCAACCGTTGCAGGGACTACTACAGGTGCGCCTAATGCAGGATTAAGTTAATGGCATTAAATAAAGCAAAATTGGCAAAAGATATTTACGATGCGTTTCAATCAGGATCGGCTAGTCTTGATGGCGGGGCTCAATGGAGAACTTCAAATAAACTTGCATTGGCAATTTTTAATTATTTGATTCAAGCAACTGTTAAAACAACTTTGGATCCAACTTGTGTCGGTAATGGAGGAGCAAATGCAAGTATACCTCCTCCGTCTGGTCCAACACCAGGACCAATAACTGCTCCAGTCCCTTGTACAGGAACAACTACTGGCACACTTTCATAATAAATACTAATATGGCAAGAACCGCAAGCGAAAACGATTATATAAGTATAGGTGAAGGATCTAATCTATTTGATGATGAAGCAAGATTCTTTTTTGAGCAGAGAACTAAACTCACTCAATTTAGAGACCTTGATATTAAATTTGGCAGAAATCCTTCTACAAATGATGTCATCATAAGAACTGGTGATAATGCAGTTAAGCAATCTATAAAAAATCTTATCTTAACTGATTTTTACGAGAGACCATTTCGTCCAGGAATAGGTGCTGGAGTAAAACAACTATTATTTGAACCATCTGATTTTATAACAGAAAGAATTTTAGAAGAAAAAATAACAGAGGTAATTGTAAATTTTGAACCTAGAGCAGAATTATTAGGTGTTGAAGCCACATCTAACAGAGACGGATTAGGGTATAAAGTTAAAATAATTTTCGCTTTAAAGGATAGGAATCAACCTGTGACCTTTGAAACATTTTTAGAAGCAAATAGAGGTAGTTGATGGCAGAAGCATCCAAATTAAGAGTAACCGAATTAGATTTTGACCAAATTAAAGATAATTTTAAATCTTATTTAACATCACAAGAGCAGTTTAAAGATTTTGACACTACAGGCTCAGCAATGAGTGTGTTAATGGATCTTTTGGCATATAATACTCATTACAATGCATTTTATTTAAATATGATTGCTAACGAAATGTTTATTGATACGGCTGTCACGAGAAATTCTTTGATGTCTTTATCGAAAATGTTAGGATATACACCTAAATCTAGAAGGTCTGCTACTGCAAATGTTAATTTGATTATTACTCCTACTGACAATCCATCTACAGTCACTATTGCCAAAAATACAAAGTTCAATTCAACGATAAATGGTGTATCATTTACCTATGTTACTGATAAATCATATTCTGTAGATGCTAAAGGCGATAATGCTACATTAACCGTGTCAGAAGTGCAGTTAAAAGAAGGAGAACCACTTACTTTTAGATATACTGCAAATACTTCTGATGATACAATAAAGTATAGAATACCCAATAGAGGTGTAGACACTGATTCCATAACAGTTGCCCTTCAAGAATCTGATATTAATACTAAACAATATAATTACACATTGGCAACTGATTTAATTACAGTAAATTCTACGTCAAACGTATTTTTTATAGAACCTGATGCTGATGATACATATCAAATAAAATTTGGAGATGATGTTTTTGGTAGAAAAGAGACCACCGGAAATATTATTATATTAGGATATAACATAACTTCTGGATCTCTAGGTAATGGTGCAAGAACATTTTCACCTATTTCTACAGTAGGAGGCTATTCAAGTGCAACTGTTACTACAATAGATGCTTCTTCTGGAGGCAGTGATGAAGAAACTAACGATAGTATTAGGTTTAATGCACCAAGACACTTAGAAGTACAAAATCGTGCAGTCACTACAAATGATTATAAAAGATTAATCGAAGCAAATTTTAGTCAAGCCGATTCTGTTATCGTTTATGGGGGTGAAGATGCCGATCCTCCAGAGTATGGTAAAGTTTTTATTGGAATCAAACCTCAAGAAGGATTGAACATATCAACTTCTATAAAAAATGAGATAAAAAACGATATTTTACGAAATTATAACATAGGATCAATAACACCAGAATTTGTTGATGTTGATACGTTAAATTTGGAGTTTTCTCTTACTGTAAATTACGATTCTCGTCTTACATCATTGACAGATTCGGTTATTAAACAAAATATATTAGATGAAATTTCAGATTTTTCTGATTCAGAACTAGAAGAATTTGATAAAGAATTCAGAATTTCTAAATTTACATCAGCAATAGATTCAACAAACTCAGCAATTGTTGGTACATCTGTTGATATGACTTTAAAAAAATTATTTTTACCAACTTTAAATTTGTCGGCAGATTATACATTAAAATTTAACAATCAAATTTTTAATCCACATGCTGGTTACATAGGATCGGTAACCAGCACACAGTTCACTACTAATGATGGACAAGACATTAGTAGACCTGGATGTTTTTTTGATGATGAAGATGGTGTTATGAGAATTATAAGATTAGAGAATGCAAAAAAGATAGTTGTTAATGCTAATATAGGAAGTGTAAATTACATAACAGGATTGATAACGTTGAAAGCATTCAAACCAACTGCTATAGTTGGAAATAATATAGAAGTGACTGTTGATCCTGAAATTAATGATGTCGTTCCTAAACGAGAACAGATTATTGATATATCTCAATCAGATGTAACCATAAACATGGTTGATGTTGCAAGCGTTAAATCTGGAACAAGAACATTTACTTCAAGTTAATACATGTCCACAGAATATTTGAAAGATACCGAAAATATAGTCATAGATAAAAAAGTTTCCTCGTTAATAGAAGGACAATTTCCAGAATTTTTAAGAAATGAAGGTTCTGAATTTGTTGATTTTCTACAAACCTATTATCAATGGTTAGAAACCAGTGAATTTACCATCTCGGATCAAGAACAAAACGAGTTTAAATTCGTATTAGAGGATGATTCTCATCTTTTATACGAAACTAACGAAAAGATTGTTCTAGAAAGCATACGAGAAACCGCCAATACTTTAGCATTATCTACATTTACCGAAGGTGAAACTATTACAGGTCAAACTTCAGGAGCCACCGCAACTGTCGATAGAGATTTGACTTCAGGTAATAATAAAATTTTTACGACTAATATAGGAAGAACTCATTTTAAAGCAGGCGAGTCTATTTTAGGTTCTAATAATAGAACGGTTGCTAAAGTAACGTCATTTTTTAAAAATCCTCTTTTCTCATCTAGAAGTTTATTGAAAAATAGAGATGTAGATACGGTAGATACAAATTTATTGGATCAATTCAAAAAAGAATTTTTAAGTTCATATCCAGATACATTAAGCGTAGATAAGAGATTTTTACTCAAGCACATAACAGATTTATATAGAGCAAAAGGTTCTCAATATTCTTTTGATTTATTTTTTAAATCGGTTTATAATGTTCAAGATTTAGTTTATTACAGACCAAAAGACGATATATTAGTTCCATCATCAGGCGATTGGAATCAACCATCATCATTAAGAATAATAACCAGTGATACTAATGATAAATTTGCATCTAGAACTATAACAGGGTCTACTTCTGGTGCGACTGCAATTGTTGATAGTGTACAAAATTTTATATCTGGAGCATTGACGGTTACCGAATTACAATTGCTCAATATTTCTGGAACGTTTGTAGTTGGTGAAACTGTTATTTCAACAGAATACGAAAACAATACTGGTTCTGGAATATGTCAAGGTGTTTTGACTAAAATAAACATTACAAATGCTGGAACAAACTATAAAGTTGGTGATGTTGTGACTATTTCAGGAGGCGGTGGCCAAGATGCGGCCGCTAGAATATCACAAATAGGAACAGGGGCTATTACTGGTTTTTCAGTCTTTGATCCAGGAGATGGTTACATCAATGGTACTGCATTGTCCGTAAATAACTTTGCTACAGGAGGCAATGGGGTTGCAGGGCATATATCTAAAACGGCTCATACATTTACAGTTTCGATTAATGATGATGTAATTAAAGATTTTACTGCAATTACCATAGATGCTGATGAGTTTGGGTTATCCGGAGACATTACTGCAAATAGAGGCGATAGAATCATAGATGCTTTAGGATTTTCGAAGAGTGATATAGGTTCTATCACAAGTGTAAAAGCAACGGGTTTAGGTTTTGGATATGAGTTATCTCCTATTATATCAGTTACCGAACCATCAATATTATCTTTTAATGATTCTGCGGTTGGAATATTAAATTTAAATGATGATCCAGATAGTATTGAATTAACTACGGCTATAACGGATACATTTACACCAAGTGAACGTTTTACATCAAATTCTGGAAATAAAATTGGAACTTTTTTAGGCACGGTCAGCACCGCATCTACAATTGACGATCCAACCAGAATAAGATTTAGACCAATTCAATATACAGGAACTTTTGGATCTGGTAGAAATGATTTAGTATCAAATGTTTCAGCATACGTAAATCCTACGATACCTACAGTATATGATGTACAAGTCAAGGCTCCTACTTTTACAGGAACTGCTGAGAATACAAATCAATTTGTTTTTAGAAGAGGTATTAATGCTCAAAGCGTAACCGAATCGACAAATACATCTACAACAATAGAATATACTGCTACTGGCACAGATATTACAGGCGGTTTTCAGAAATTACAATTTCCAGTTACAAGTATTGCACGTACATCCACAACCGCTACTGTTACAACTCCAAAAAAACATGGTTTAGATGATGGGCAAAAAGTTATAGTGAGTGGAGCAAGTCCATCCGGATATAATGGAGAAAAAACAATTACAGTTACAGGACACCATAACTTTACATATACTATTACTGGTTCTCCATCAACTCCTGCATCTGGAACCATTGTTTATGACGAAAATGTTGCAGTTAAATTTACTCTACCTTTTGGTCATAAAGCAGATGATAGATTTTTAATATCTGCGGTTGATTTTGCTTCTAATGAAGTCATAACAGGTTTTGATTCAGGTGCTTCTGCCACAGTAAATACTGGAACTGCGGTAGCCGATGGAGGAATAAGAGGAAATAGTGCCACAGTTGATGTTGCAGGTTTGGCCGCTGGTTCTGCAAAAGAAATTGAAATTACTAATTTTGGTGTTGGTTATGTCTCTGTTCCCGCATTGTCTTTAGAGGATAAAGGCGGAGGTAATGCAAACCTTTCTGCAAATATCGGTGCTATTGGTACGGCGGCCGGTACTTATGCAGATGAGAATGGAAGATTAAGTTCGGCTAAACGTTTGCAAGATAGTTACTATTATCAAAATTACAGTTATTCTCTACGAAATAAACAACAATTAAATGACTACGAAAAAGTTGTAAAAAAACTTTTACATCCTAGTGGGCATCAACTATTTGGGGAATTTAGACCAGATGCTCAAAATTTGCAACTTGGTGTGGATCATTTATTGACTTCAGAGGATGGAGATACATTTATTTTGGAAACTGGAGATAATATTTTGATGGAGCAATATTTTGATCCATCTCACTCAATATCTCTTGATAAAATACAAAGTCTTTCAACAAGCGGTAATGGAGGTGTAATAACCGTTACTGGAGGTTCAAAAACTGTAATAAGTGATGTTGGAAGAATAGATGAACTTACATTAGAAGATGGTCTAGGAAATTTAATATTAGATGATTCGGTTGTGGGTACTGGTGGTGAAAATCAAAATTTTCTCTTAGAGACAAGCAGTAATGCATCAGCAAACTTGAGTGCAGATTTTTCTGCTGGTGATAAAATTATAATTGATGATGAACAGGCATTTGAAGTATCTTATGGAGAATTCTTACTTGAAAAACAATTGATAGGAACATTAAATTCTTCTTCTACAAATGTATTGTCTTATGTGGTGCTTACAAATACTTCTTCATCTTTTACTGTAGGCGAAACAGTTTTTCAGGGAGAGTTAGATGCATTAGAATTTGATAACGATGGTGGAACAAATTCTAGCGAAATTGTTATCGGTCAACTTACTTTAGAAGATTCTGGAGGAGTTTTAAAATCTGAAACCAATGAATTGTTTTTATTAGAATCTACTGCGGATGCAGTAAGTGCAGAAACATCGGGTGTAGTTTTATTAGAAACCACAAATACTACAATTACAGATACGATGTTATTAGAGATTCAAACAAATACTGCAACTGGAACTGTAAATTCATATTTTACAGATGCTTCAAATAATAAAATTTTAGTATTAAGCACTACGAGTAATGATTTTTCATTAACATCAAATGCTAATGGTTCATCGTCTGGTGCAACCGCAAATATAACATCATTTAGTAAAAATTTAATATTTGGTGTAGGAACGAATTTTGAAGATGAGTTGTCAACAGGTCAAGTGATAACGGTCACGAATACACGAGATTCTTTTGAAGTATCGAGTATTATAAATTCCAGTGCTATAATAGGTAACACGACTATAGGAAATGGTATTGCAACAACTTTTGATAATTCAATACTCAACAAAATAATTTTAGAATCATCGGTTCGTGGCACTACGAGTGCTAATGGATTAAATGATGGTTCTTCTACAATTACAGGAACTAACACATTTTTTAGTGAAGATTTATTGGTTAACGATGTTATTTCTTTAAGCACAAATACGACCTTAAAAGCACAAGTAACTTCTATAAGTTCAGATACATCAATAACTGTAAACACATCTATTGGTGATGGAACTAATAGTGTTAGTATTACATTACATTCTAGAAGAAATTTAGATTTGGAAGCAAGTGAAAATTCTTTGACATTAAGCAGACCGTATGATGGTTCGAATAATTTTATGGGTATAAATGACTCGACCACAACAACAGGATTTTTACTTTTTGAAGATGGTATAGGTATTTTGAATGTCCTATACACTTCTGCAAATACATCTTCTGGAAAATTACAATTACAAGAATTATCAACGTTCTCAAACGTAGAACCTAAGTTAATTACCTCATAAATAATAATATGCCTAATTTAGTAACAAATCGATTTAAAATACATAATGCCGAACAATTTGTAGAATCTCTTAGTGAGACTTCTGCGACAAATTTATTTGTATTTGTCGGTAGAGTAGAAACATGGTCTGATGATTCGGATCCTCCTGCACCAAGTGATAGTATATCAAATACGAGTTTTGATTATTTTAAAAGTATAATTGCCGCTAAAAAAATCACTTCAGGAGATGTTAGTCATATTACTCCAAGAATAAATTGGGAATCAAATACGAATTATACTGCATACACACATCAAAATTCTGATTTATTTGCGAATAATTTCTATGCGGTTACGGAAGATTTTAACGTTTACAAATGTTTGCAAAATAATTTATCAAATGGTGCATCAACTGTTCAGCCAACAGGTGTTGGTTTAAGCATAATAGAATTATCTGATGGTTATAAATGGAAATATATGTATACTATTTCACCACAAGATATTTTAAAATTTACTACCAGTACGTACATTCCAGTAAAAAAAGTTGGTAATACCGATGATGGAAGCACACAATTTGATATTGAGCAAGGAGCCGTTGATGGTAGTATAGAAATTATTAATAGAAGTTCTAATGGTGATTTTAGAGTAGAATTCACAGGATCACCTACTACTGTAGTTGGTGCAGATGCTAATTTTGTCGTTGGTGAAAAAATAACAGGACAAACTTCAGGATCTGAAGGAAATGTTGTTTCGGCAGTGGCTGGTGCGAATAACATTAATTATTATCCGAACGGAAATACCTTATTTACTAATACTGAAATTATTGTCGGAGAAACTTCAGGTGCTAGAGCAACATTGAGTCAATCTGTATTTTCAAATTACAAATTTGAAGAAAATATCTTTTCTTCAGTCACTAATTCTACAACATTACAACTTGCTACAGATGCAAATAGTTCTGCTGATTCACTCTATGTCAATTCGACTTTATACATTGTCAATAATGCTGGTCGAGGTGAACAATCATTAATAACGGCATACGATTCATCATTAAAAAGAGTTACAGTAGCAAATGCCTTTGTCACAACTCCAAATACATCGTCTGGATATCAAGTAGCACCTACTATTACAGTTTCAGGTGATGGAACTCTTGCTAAAGCCAGAGCCGTTGGAAACAGTACGTTTGGTGTAAAAGGAGTCATTGTGACAAATAAAGGAAAAGATTATGCTTCTGCAACTATTACAGTAACGGCTAATGGTTCTCATGGTTCTGGAGCAAACGCAACTGCAATTATTAGCCCTCCAGGAGGGCATGGAAATAATGCGATTGAAGAACTTGGTGGTAATAGAATTTTGATAGATTCAAGAATAAATGGTAATGAATCTGGATATTTTACAACAGAAAATGAATATAGACAAATAGGATTGTTAAGAGATCCATTACAAGATGCAAATGCAAATGCGTTTTTCACTTCTGACTTAGCAGACCAGGCAACAAAATTGACTATTGAAAAGGTTTCAGGATCTTTTTCTGCTGATGAAATAGTATATCAAGGATCCTCTCTTGCTAATAGTTCTGCCAATGGATATCTGATAGACTTTCTAAATAATAACAAGATAAGAATGAATAGAGTCGAAGGAACGTTTGTTTCAAATTCTACAGTAAATGCGATAACTGGATCTACCTCTGGTGCAACCGCTTCCATTGTTGAAGATGGAGTTGCAAATGCTGATATGAAATTGTATAGTGGAGACATTTTATATATTGAAAACAGAGAAAAAGTAACTAGACTTCAAAATCAAATTGAAGATATAAAAATTGTTTTAGAGTTTTAAGAGAAAAATATGCCTAAACTGACAACAGATTTTAATGTATCGCCCTACTATGATGATTTCGATGAGGCGAATAAATTTTTTAAGGTTTTATACAGACCTGGTTTTTCTGTACAAGCCAGAGAACTTACTCAAATGCAGACCATTCTGCAGGATCAATTAGAAAAATTAGGAGATCACTCTTTCGTTGATGGTAGTAGAGTATCTGGAGCCGAACTTACAGTCAATACCGATATAAATTCTCTTAAATTAAAAACAAATTATGCTGGAGTAGAAGTAGATGTCAGTGATTTTACAGGCAGAAAAATTGAAGGAAATACTTCGGGTGCTAAAGCCGAAGTGTTAGTGGTTGAATCTTATTCTCAAACCACTCTTAATACATTGATGATAAATTATCTAAATGAAAAAACATTTGTAGATGATGAAATTATTCAAACCTCAGATACAGGCACTACTGTTTTTGCTAATGTTGCAGGTGCTGATGAAGGATTAACAGGTGTAACAACATTAGTAACTTCTATAGCCTCTAAAGAAGGATCGGTTGCAAGTATTGATGAAGGTGTTTTTTATGTGGGAGGTTATTTTATTTTTACTTCTGCCCAAACTATTATTTTAGAAAAATACTCTTCAACACCTACTTTTAGATTAGGATTATCAATTATAGAATCTATATCTACAAGCGTAGACGATGCAAACTTATTAGACAATGCCATAGGCTCTCCAAATTACACGGCACCAGGAGCAAATCGTTATAAAATCGATTTAACATTAGCAAAAAAAGATTTTTTCACAGAGGGTATTGATATAGTTTCTTCAGGTGTAACTTATTCAGCCGCTTCAAATACAGTTACTATTACAACTGCAACGGATCACAACCTAAGTAATGGTGATTCGGTTATTGTTTCAGGTGCAACTCAAACTGAATACAATGGAAAATTTGCTATTGCTAATACAACGAGTGGTACTACTTTTACTTATTTTATTTCAGGAGCACCTGCAACTCCTGCTACAGGAAGTCCAGTTTATACTCAAGTAGTTACAGATCCTATCGAGAGAACTTCTGATGAAAATTTTATTGAATTAATTAGATTAGAAAGTGGTCAAATAACTAAAGAAGTTGCTTATCCTGTATATGGAACAATTAATGATTTATTGGCTCGTAGAACATTTGACCAAGCAGGAGACTTTACTGTTACTCCATTTTCTTTAGATTTTGTTAATCATAAAATTGCTGGAACTGCATCATCAAGAACCGCCGCCAATGCATGTACAAATTTTACAGGTTCAGGAACAGGATTTGTATCACAATTAAATGCTGGTGATGTAATCTTTTTATCAGGTAATACAACTAAAACTGCAACTATTGATAGTATATCAAATAATACAGTTTTAACTTTGACTTCTGGAACCGCTCTTGGAGATGGTTCAGATAATCAAAAAATAGGAGTTGATACAAAAGTATCTGCCGCCATGGGTCCTGGTAAAGCATATGTCAAAGGATATGATTTCGAAACAGTAACAACTCAATTTTTAGATGTTGAAAAAGGTCGAGATACAAGAACAATTTCTTCCGAAAGTCAAGGAATGGAGTTTGGACCATTTCTTAAAGTGACAGATTTAATATCTAAAGTTTCTTTTGATGTTGGTGCAAATACTGCAAATGGTTCTGCAAATGGAGCGGGTATGGATTTGCTTGATTTGCATATGGTCAAATGGCCATCTACAAGTAATACTCATAGTCCTTCTAACTCTATCATATTTACATCTAACGGAATTATTGATTTTGTTGGTATACGAGATGGGCATGCCGCCATTGGAAATACAAAAATAGGAACGGCAAGAGTACGACAATTTGATTTTAGAGCATCAAGAAATTCTACAGTTACAACAAAATATGGATCTTCAGGAAGTAATACACATCAAAGAAGATATCATTCAATTTATGATGCTCATTTTTTTGATTTTAGATTTAGAAAAGTAACAGGTACAGTAGGAGCGGCGGTAGCAGGTAATTCTTCTGTTATAAAATTAGAGAACACTTCTGGTGCTGATAGTTTTCCAACACAGAATAGTTTATTTGGAGTTTCAATAACCGTAAATACCAGTTTTATGGGGGTTAATACCTCAGATACAAGACAGATTACTAATTGGATGGGAGCAAATAATGCTACCACAAATGATGCCGGATTAGATTTAAGTGGTAATGGTACTAAGCAGGCGGCAAATTATCATGCTCTGTTAGATTCTCCTTTGACACAACCTACACAGGCAACTACAACATACTCCATTGATTTTGGTGTAAAAGATATTAGATCCGCAGTTCAATTAAGTACAAATGACATTATTAAGGCATTTAATGTAGATCCTTCTGGTAAACATGATGGAACTGAGACTAGCAATACTATTTTATTTGGAAATAATGATGATGAAAGAACTTTAATTTTTCCATTGCAAAATAAAGCGGTAGCAAATTTATCTCCTACTGGTGATAGTGCAACAATGTATAAGTTTAAGAGAACTTTTACTGGATCTTTATCATCTGGAACACAATCTGTCACTGCACCTTCAGGAGAAAAGTTTTTTCCTGCTACAACTAAAACTCTTACCGATACTGAAATTGATAATCATTATATTGTGCAGATTACCAGCGGAACACATGATGGCACAATTATTGAATTTTCAAATACTTCTGGAACAGGTATTGCAGGTGACAGATCCATTGCATTAACAGATAATGGTGTAGGTATTACTATCGATACTACAAATGGTGGATCTGGAGCATTGACATACTCTAGTGAAACTTTTAAACTCATAGCAACTATGCAGAGGGCTAATGCTGAAGTAGGAATTACAGGCTCGCAGATAGGTAAAAAGACATTAGTTTCTGGAAATACGACTCAAGCCGTTGTTGATTTTAATACTGCTAATGCTACTCAAGCAACTTCAGGGCAAATCATGTATGGTACCAGCATGAATGCTGAACCAGGTGCGAATAATACATTAAGATTGGCTGATGTTAAAATGTTAGTTGCAGTAATTGATACACTTGCACCTACTCAAAATGTTACAAACAATATGGTAACATCTGCCATAGCATCAACTGCCAATCAGCATAATATTACTAGCAGATTTGAATTTGATACTGGTCAAAAAGACAATTATTATGATTATGGAAAAATTTCTTTGAAGCCTGGGCAAGATGCACCTACAGGGCAAGTTATGGCAATTGTTGATTACTATACTCATGCTGGTCAAGGACCATTTACAGTAGATTCATACATTTATAGTGGAAGTGGAAATACAGGTTATGGTGATTTACCTTCATTTACATCTCCTAAAACAGGAAATAAAGTCGAATTGAGAGATGTAATTGATTTTAGACCAAGAAGAATAGGTATTGAGACATCAAATGCAGATTCTATTGCATATACGAATGATATTACTGCAACATCTAATGTTTTTGCCGCCAAGGTATTACCTGATTTTGATTTCACTTTTGATACAGACTATGCACATTATCTTCCACGCAAAGATAAAATTACATTAACACGAGACCGAAAATTTAAAGTAATAAAAGGTGTTTCTGATGTTAAACCTCAACTACCACCAGATGATGATGATTCTTTAACATTATATTCAGCAGAAATTCCAGCATATACATTCAATCCTTCTGATATTAAAACAAGATATATTGATAACAGAAAATATACCATGAGAGATATTGGTAAACTAGAAAGAAGAATTGAGAATTTAGAATATTATGTTTCTTTAAGTTTACTAGAAAAAGAAGCCGATGGTTTGACTATAACAGACTCTAACGGTAACGATAGATTTAAGAATGGAATACTGGTAGATCCATTTGCCGGTCATGGTATAGGTGATGTATTCAACGAAGACTATAATGTGTCTATAGATTTTGACAGTAAAGAACTAAGACCGCCAATATCTACTGATTTAGTTAGATTAAATTTTGACTCTAATACTCAAAATAGTACACTTGTAAATAATGGAGGTCTTATAACTCTACCGTTCTCAAGTAGGCAGTTTATAACACAACCTTTGACCGGTTCATTACTTGGTAAAAATGTTCAAAAAACATATAAAATTAATCCATTCTCAACTTCCAGTTACATCGGACAACTTGCAATAGATCCTCCTACAGATAATTGGTATGACAGAAGTTCCAAAGTTACATTAAAAGTAAATCTAGAAGGGCAATACGACAACTGGCCAAATATTACAACTAATGATGCACATGGTTCGCATTATAATGATTGGGAAGATATTTGGTCTGGTAAACAACTGAATAATGATGTTAGCGACGGAATACGAGATACTGGCGATTCATTCACAAATGATAGAAGAGCAAAAACAACTGGGCAGACAAAAACACTATCAGGTTTAAAATCTGGAAATGTTCCTGAAAAAATTGTAAATGTTATAGGTAATAAAGTTGTTAATGTAAGTGTAGTTCCAAAAGTTCGACAACAATCTATTTATTTTGTGGCAAAAGGACTCAAACCAAATAAAAATGTTTATGCATATTTTGGAGATACCAGAGTTTCTACAAACATAAAACAAGCAACTGTGGTTGCTTTATCTAATGTTAGTACATCAAATGTGTTCAGAACGACATCTGGTAATTATGAAACTATCGAAATTCAAGGAACAGGTGAAAATGCAGGCAATACTGCTAAAGTATTGTATATGACTGACAGGTCAACCACAAATGGATGTTCGATAATGATTACTGATGAGTCTTTAGTTTCTGCATTTTCTATAGGCGCAGTTGTTAAAGGAATTGATACTGGTGCGAATGGTTCAATAAGTTCTGTAACGGAATACAATGAATCTGATGCTCAACTTGTAGTAAACAATGAAGGTGGTACTGCTGGAAAATTTAACATACCAGGTTCAACATTTGATTCTGGAGAAATTCTTTTTAGATTAACAGATGATATTGATAATATTCCTGCCACTACAACATCAGTTGCCGAAGTTAATTTTCATGCTAAAGGAATATTATCAACTAGAGAAGATGGAATTATTTCTACTAGACCTTTGATAAAACGAAGAGATGATATTACACAAGAGGGAATAGTTAAAAGTGTTATAGAGCCTAGAAGAAATTCTTCTCAAAAATTTATGGCTCCAATGGTTCAATCTTTTTTCGTATCCGAAGATACTCATCCTTCAGGATTATTTTTAGACAACATTGAATTATTTTTTAAAACGAAAGATGGTTCTGCGACTGGAGGAACTCCTGTTACATTGCAACTAAGACCTATGATAAATGGATATCCTAGTCCATCAATAATTATACCAGGTTCTGAAGTTGTTTTAAATAGAGGCAGAGTAACCGCTAATACTACGACACCTTCTGCAAATACATTAGGAGGTTTTCCTGGTGCTACATTAGGAAATTCTTTTTCAGCAAACAAGAATAAAGCAGATATTGGTTCTAGAACCATTTTTAATTTTGATATGCCTGTTTATCTTGTTCCTGGTGAATACGCTATTACTATTTTGTCGAATACATCAGAATATAGTGTTTATGGTTTTGAATTGGGAGCAAAATCTACAGGAACAGATAGAAAAATTACGAAGCAACCTTATGTTGGTAGATTTTTTAAACCTTCTAATGCAGGATTGCAAGAGGGTTTGGATAATGAAGGATTAATGTTCATAATAAATTCTTGTAATTTTACACAAGAATCTGGTTATGGTAGATTTGATAATCAATTGTCATCTGCAGGAAATGCGACCGCAAATCTTAATATGGATACTGCAAAGATTGTTTCTGAAATTTTAGAATTTTCAAATACTGCTAATGAATATCGTTATTTTTCAACATCAAGTAGTGGTTCAAGTAAAGGTAGCACAACTGTATTTCCATTAAACAAAAATTTTGATTTTGAAACTAGACAACAAATAACATATACGGCTAATACTAAAGACAGTCAATATCAAAACAGTTTTCAGACAAACGTTTATTTTACAACTGCAAATTCTTTTATATCTCCAGTTTTGGATGAACATAGATTAGGTGTTATAGCAGTTAATAATGATGTAAATAACGGAGGTCTTAGTAATTCTAATTTCATCATTACAGATTTTGGTGCAGGTTTATTAAGGTCTCAGATTGGAGGGGATACAGGAACATATGCAAATACTGATGCAGGAGCAGGAAATACAAGTGTATTTACAGTTTCGGCTCCAGATGTTGGATCAAATACTGCAACTATTGCGGCCAATGTACATGCTAATGGTTCATTGAATACAGTCAGAGTTGTAAACCCAGGAGCAGGTTATACAACAACACCAACTGTCACTACAGGAACAATTACAAATAGTTCTAATCCTCAAATTAGAGCAGTTGGTGAAGGTTCTAATAGTTCTAATATGGTATCTGCTAGTGTGGATCATTCTAGAGGCGGCAATATTACTGCACGTTACATTACCAGAAAAGTTACTCTAGAAGAAGGGTTTGATGCCAGAGATATTAGAGTGTATTTGAATGCATATAAGCCTAGAGGAACAAATATTTACTGTTATTACAAGGTTATGTCTGGTGATGATCCAGAATCTTTCGAGGATAAACCATATGTAATCATGTCCCAAGATACATCTGAAGGATTGTTTTCTCTGAACAAAGATGATTTTAAACAATATGTGTATAGAACAGCCGATGAAGTAATTTCTTATACCGATTCAGTAGGAGCAAAATATGATAAATTTAGAACTTTTGCGGTAAAGATTGTATTTACTTTAGATAGAGATGTTCAGACAACATTTATTGGAATTCCAAAAATTACTGATTTGAGAGTTGTCGCATTAGATAGTGAAGGTAAAGTATAATGAAAGTTAAAACCGATAATCCAAATTATTTAAGAGATTTAAGTTCAAGTGCTATTTTGGCAAAAGATATTCAATCTTTGACTAAGCATAAACAGAAAATAAATCAAGTTAATGAAATAAATAGTTTAAGATATGAAGTTGATTCTTTGAACTTAAAAATAGACAAAATTTTAAAAATAATAGAAAAAAGGAATTAAATGCCTAGTATTAGTGAAGTAGCATTAACAAATACCTTTGATGAGTGGAGAACTATATCAAATCATTTGGTATCAAATGTAAATGCCGCTAATAGTTCCGATCCAACTACTTCAATTGTTTTTGCAAATAGCACAGGAGGGTTTGCCGTAAATACTGTAACAACGAATACGGCTACAGGAACATTGACTACTGGTACCAGGTTAGTTTTTACTGGTGGTAATGTCAATTTTTCTACTTCAAATGTCGCATCTTTAGGTAATGTTCATCAAGTTCATATATTAGGCGGATCAACTGTAACAGGTGACAGCCCATCAAGTTCTATTGCAAATGTTCAATTAAATAATTCTGAAATTAATCTAAATGGTAAAAACTTTTCTGCAAATGGTTCATCTACAATTGATTTAGAAAATGCCACTATATCAAATTTAGGCACAATAACCACCGCCGATATTAATGGTGGTACTGTAGATGGGGCGGCAATTACATGTACAGGAGCAACGGATCTTTTAACACTATCCCAATCAGGTGGTTCAAACCCACATGTATTTACTGGAGCACAAATTAGTGGAGGCACATTTACAGGTGCTACACAAAATGCAGGTTTATCTCACTCTTCAAATGTAAGTGTAAACGGTGCAGGGTTTCTTGCTACAACGAATTCAACATGTTTAGGTTTAGATGCTGGCGCTTCAACTAATGTCGCTATAGGAAAATTTCCAGAAATAGACGTTGCTCGTTCTGGTGATACGAATCATGTACCTACTTCATCTAAATCTAGGGTACACATTAGAACAGACTTTGCCGCCGGTAGTGCGGCCGCTACTGCGGTAGTGGCATCAGCCGATGAATTAACAATAGAAGGCAATACCGCAGTAGGTATGACATTACTTTCAAATACTGCATCTAATGCACACATAGCATTTGGTGATTCTGCTGATGCTGATGCTGGTGGTATCATTTATAATCATAATACTAATCAAATGCATTTTGTAGGTGCTGGTGCAAATACAGTAATGTTTGACGATACTGCTGGAGGATGCATACAAATTCCTGGAGGTGGTACGTTAGGAACAACTGCAGGAAAACTTCATATAAATGTTGGATCGACTGATGCTAAAACTGGATTATTCATAGATTCCAACGATGCTGACCGAATCGCATTAGAAATTGATGGTGAGCAAACCACTATGAATGCAGTATCGTTTGATGTTGATGCATTAACGAGCGGTCATGGTTTAACAGTTCATACTGGTATAGGAACTGCAACAACTCAAGCCATGACAGGTTCTTTATTTGCAGTAAACGACAATAATAGTTCTACAAACTCTAGAGATATTGTAGGTATTGTTCAAGAACATGCAGATGCAACTGGAACGACTGCATTATCAATAAGAACCGATTCGGGTCGTGGTATCTTTGTAGATCAAAATGCAAATAATGTTGCAATGTTAGTTGATGCCGAAAATGATGAAGCCAATAGTGTTCAAATTGTTTCAGATGCTTTGTCCACAGGTTCAGCATTAACAGTCTCAAGTACGGCAACTCACTCTGGAAATTTAGTATCACTTATAAGTGACGGAGCCGCAACTGGTACAACTTTATACGCAAGAAGTGATGCAACCACTAATACTACTAATATGATTCTTGTTGCGAATAGTTCATCAAATATAATTGAGCAGGAAGTTGGGGGCGAATTGACTCATAAAGGTAAATTTATGATGCCAGTGCTTAATTCAAGACAAGGTTATGGTGCGAGTTCAGTTAATTACTTACCAATTGTAGCCGGCTATGCGACTGGTAGCACACCAACAAATGGCGTTTTAATAAAAACCTCTTTGCCATTTACAAATTCAATTGACATGCCGATAATAAAGATAGAAGGATATGAATATGGTAACAGTCGAACCATTGATTTAACCCTTGCCTTTTATATTTATGGTAGTGCATTTGGAAGTGCTAGTCTCTCTTCTTCTGGAGGAAAGGCGCCTGCAATTAAACTATGCACACATACTTCGGGAACTAAGGTTGCAATTCATATTGGTGCCTTGGCGTATTTTCCTAGATTTAGAGTCAGTGCGACATCTACTTTTGGTCCTAATAATACAAATCTTGAATCATGGTATAAAGGTTGGACTATTGCAGATGATACTGGTCCTACTGGTGCAAATCAGGTAGATGTAACATATAATAGTGTAATTGGGCCTGGGCTTTCAGTTAGCGGATCGTCTACTGAAATAAATACTGCTAGTATTACTGACACATTATCTGTAACTGGTGCAACAACCCTATCCAATACATTATCTGTAACTGGAGCGACAAGCCTATCTAATACATTTTCTGTTGCTAATAATGCTACAATATCAGGTACCTTAGGTGTAACACAAGCCACCTCATTATCTAGCACATTATCCGTTACAGGAGCGGCAACTTTTTCAACAAGTCTTACTGCCACTTCAGGCACACAAACATTTGGAAATGATGTGAGAGTGGGAGAATATCTTTATCATAGTGGAGATACAGATACTTATATAAGATTTGGATCAGGTGCTACTGGAAACATATTTGAATTTTACACTGGTGGTAGTAAGCAAATGGCGATGAACACGAACTTCACCGGTCTATATTATGGTGGCTCTTTAAAATTTGAAACAACTAATTATGGTGTAAAAACTACTGGAGATTTGGATGTCACTTATGGTAGTCTTACTGCCACTTCAGGCACAACAACATTTGGCAGTGATGTAAGAGTGGGAGAATATATCTATCATGATAATGATACTAATACCTACATTAAATATGGTACTGATGTAATAGATTTTTATACAGGTGGCGACCGTCAACTGTATATGGATGAAAATAGCACACATCTTTATCATAATGGTACTGAAAGATTAGCAACAGACTGGGGCGGTGTCAATGTGTTAGGAAATCTGTCTGTATCCAGCGCCATTACTGCCACTTCAGGCACAGTAACATTTGGCAGTGATGTAAGAGTGGGAGAATATATCTATCATGATCAGGATACTAATACCTACATTAAATATGGTTCAGATGTAATAGATTTTTATACAGGTGGCGACCGTCAACTGGGTCTGGATTCTAGCACAACATATTTGTATTACAACGGATCCAATAAATTTTACACAAGTTCTGCAGGTGTTACAGTTAGTGGTACATTGACCGAGACTTCTGCTCTTGCACTTAAAGAAAATATTGAACCAATTACAAATAGCCTTTCAATCATTAATGATTTACAAGGTGTTAAGTATGATTGGAAAGACAAAGAAAATTTTGAAGATAGAAGACAAATAGGATTAATAGCCGAAAATGTAAAAGAAGTAATTCCCGAAGCAGAAAGTGATGGATCTGTAACCTATACAAAATTAGTCGGTTTATTGATTGAGGGTATAAAAGATTTAAACAAAGAGGTAAACGAACTCAAGGCAAAAATAAATGGCTAAACCAAATACAAGAGAGACCTTCAAACAATACTGTCTTAGAAAATTAGGAAAGCCAGTAATTGAAATAAATGTTGATGATGACCAAGTTGAAGATAGAATCGATGAAGGTCTGCAATATTTTCAAGAATATCATTTTGATGGTGTTGAACGAACTTATATGAGACACCAATTGACAGGATCTACTGTGGCGGTTACTTCAGTTTCAGGTACATTTTCGAATGGTGAGATTATAACAGGTGGAACTTCAGGTGCTACGGCTACAGTTTCATCTGCAAACTCAACCGTAATCACCTTTTCACACGCAAAAGACACAGATGGTATATCAAATAATAACGTGTCTTCTTCTTTTTCAGATAGTGAAACTATAACTGGCAATAACTCAGGTGCGACTGCAACTGCAGGTACTGTAACCATGGGAGATATTGATAATCATTATATTACCGTATCAGACAATATTTTAGGTATTATTAACATATTTGATATTA
>Ga0209128_1000665_pt1 | contig 25283 bp, 33 predicted proteins | sample ETNvirnome_6_100_FD_184072 | JGI IMG/M metagenome (GOLD analysis project Ga0209128, IMG submission 184072) | Marine viral communities from the Pacific Ocean - ETNP_6_100 (SPAdes) (version 2) | ecosystem: Environmental > Aquatic > Marine > Oceanic | place: Pacific Ocean | collected 2013-06-19 | reverse complement strand
ATAAGAGATCTCCTATTCTTTGATATTGTCCTGTCGGCGCCGTTGAGGATAGTGGAAGAGTCACGCTCGATGTCAATAGGGTTTTATACTTTTTCAAAACCCGTATATCCTCTTCTTTTATTTTTTCAAGAACCAGTCGCAATGGATCACTACCGAGTATATCTTGAAAGGCTTCAATGGATGATAATGGAGCTAAAATACTTATTGGCCCAAAAGTTTTACTATAGCTCGTCCCATTTACACTCAAGATTAAGTCAAGAAGGCCCAAATAATCAAATAAATCAGTATAATACATTTCCGTTAATGTACCAACAACGGTATCAACGACTATATTGTGGTATTCTGCTTGTTGTTCATTTATTTTTTGATGAACTGGTCCATTTTTGTCAGATAATATTTCTGAAATTTTACCAATAATTGGCCCAGATGGATCTCCAATCATATCCACTGCAAAACACACCTTATCACGCTGAATATCTTTGAGAGTTTCCTTCATTTTGTCTATTTGCTCATTTGTAATCCCTGGCTTGTTAAGAGAATAGGCTTGACCGAGAGAATCCCAACTTTCTTTTTCACAAAAAAGATCTCCGATCTGTGATGAATATAAATTGCTAAAATATTCTTTTTCTAGGGCTGCAACGTCTATCATCTTGCCCAATTCTAAGAAAAATGCTTCTATATCTCCATAATTTTGCAGAATTTGTCTTAATCCAGGAAAATCACCACTTTCTAGCAGTCCTTCGACTTTTTGAAAAGTAGTATCGCCCGCCACGCCCTTTAGAAGCTTTATTTTTTCATATTCTCCTAACGCAACGGAAATAGCTTTTAAAAATCTACCAACTTCTTCGTTATCTATTTCTATGCTAATTCCTGGTGAACTTCTCTGCGCCGCCTCTTTAACTGCTTTATTGATATTGTCTGTATTCTTTTTGCTTTTTCCAGATTTAGATAAAATTGCATTTTGCAAATAATCCTCATCTTGAAAAAAATCTGGAATATAATTATTTTTCTTAAAATAATCTGTATCTCCAGAAACACCCGCCGATATCATTTGAAATAATTGCTGCATCGTTGCGACAATTAACTTTACCGTGAGAGTTATAATGAGATTTTTCACTTCTTCTACTATTATTCCGACAATTACCGATGCTTTGGGCGTCAAGCCGCCAGTGGCGATTGGGAGTTCTTTTAGTTTCGGGAATTGAAAGCGTCCTTGGCACCAATTAGCCGTAACTCCAGACTGGGCGCGGAGCTTTGGAGCCTTGCACTTATCAAGAATACTTTTTGTTAAGTCAGTAAAGAAGCTTAACCATCCCATTTCATCTGGGAATACGTTGACCAATATATTTAGCAAGTCTTGTGCGTTAACAGAGGCCGCGATTGAATCTTTATATACCGAAAATCTAAAATCTATCTCCGTATCATCAACGGCGCCGCCAATTTTAAATGTGTATGCTTCTACTGTGGGATCATAGCCACCAAGGGATTCCTTGATGGCTTCGAGATCATCTGTTTCTAAATCTTTATAATAATCAGGAGGAACATATCCGGCAGTCTTCCACGGAGGAGGGACATCTTTGCCTACAAATTTGCGATATCTTTCTAAAACTTCCGTATTTTTCCCAAGTCTGATTAATTCTATTTCTAATTTCGAAAGATTTTCGTTTTTTAAATTTTTTATTGCACATTTGGATAATTCATCAGCATATTCCTGGGGATTTAAATAAGAAAATACTGTATTAACAACCAAAGAAGTCAAATCTCCGATTCCACACAACCCCAAACGATTTAGAAAACTTTTCCCCAACTCTTGGAGAGCTTCATCTCCCTGTTTTTTAGTAACCTTTTGCAATACGTCTGGCAAGCTGACAAAAAATGCATCTCGAACGGCTATGGAATATTGTCTAGCAAAATTTGACTTCTTTCCTGATTCTCTTTCTAATTTTTCATTTAATTTCTTTCTATCTTCGGGGGTCAAACATGGCGAGGTTGCTACGGATGACAATATTTCATCTTTAAGTAGAGAAACACTACGTTGTGATATTTCACTTAATGGAGCAAATTTCTTTGTCACATCATCATTAGAGATAGAATAAGAGGCGCCAGAATTATTTGTTCTCTTTATTATATCAATATCAGAAGTAGAGATTACCGGTTTAACAAAGAAATATGAATTAATCACATCTTCATAGGTAAAATCATTCCTCTTTACATCTTTCTCTAAATCAGGAAGATTATACACAAAGAACATTGTTATATCTCTATTTTGTGGATCTGAATTCTTAAAATCTTTGAACTGTTTTATTAATATTGTATCTTCAATCAAAATACTTGACAATGTGATATTTATTATAGTAAAATTTTCGTCGAAAACCATATTGAGCGTTTCATATTCACTAACATTGGCGCCATTGGCATCAATTAAGTCATTTAAGTTTTTTCTAAACTTATAGAGCTTTTCCGATTCCATTTGAAAATCTAAATTAGAGTAAGTTATGGCGCCCCCTCTATGAAGATTCGTTATATATGATTTTTGATATTCTATAAATCTATTAGCAACACTTTCTATTCTTGTAAAAAAATTAGATACATTAAAAATAATTTCTGTTGTATTTTCTGTGGGTGTTGTTGGCGATTCTTTGTCTGATAATTTGTCTACTTCGCTTTTTGGAATTCCTAATAATATTTTTTCTTTTATATATGGAGAAGGATCAATATAATATGAAAGTAAAGAAACTTTTAATTCTAAATCGCCCACCGTCCCATCGTCATAATCCTTAGCCGCCTCATCCAAAACATTAATAACAAAATCTTTGTAATATTTTTTAGAGAAATTGCTAAGATTTTCATCTTCTATCACTTCTTTGGTTGTCATTATACAAGAAACATAAGAATCTTTGGAAGAATCAAAGTATACTTTTTTATTTTTAGATAATGTCCAATCTTTAAAAACAGAAGGAAAATTAATCTCGTGAAAAGCCATTTTTAAGTGGTCCTATTTAGGTCGCTATTAATATATTCACCCCCAAGTGAGGTCAGGTGATTAAAATCATCAAATAATATATTCATTTTTAATGATGCACACCCTATCATATAGCCAGCACAATCTGCGATCGCTATAGCGGTTTGGGGTGCCAAGTCAACAGAGGGAGCTGCAACAATCGCTGGAATTGTTGTTAAATGTGTGTGGGCCGTTAAGCCAACCGCCAAAGTCAGATTGGTTTGTGCCAAATTCATAACCATATCAGTAAGAACATCAACTCTTTTAAGTATAGATTTTAAAGCTAAAATTAGACTATCTCCCTTTACGAGAGGTTGAATATCTGAATCATCATTTTTAGCTATTAATTCTATCCCTGTTCCCGATCTAACCTTTCCTCCTTTCGAATTATGATCTCCGTGAGGAGAAGTAATAAATTTTATTCCGCTTCTGCCAATCATTGCAATCCCATCGGCCTTTATTCCCACACCAGATCGTGATTCAAAGGCAGGATTATCTCCCTTTACTAAATCAAATGCGCTATCTAAATCGGTTGTTTGAGAACAATATATTCTAGCGGCATCGTGTGCGAAACTGTCGTTGGCATATATATTTCCATTGTTTGCTGCTTCCGGAACACAAGATAGTCTTCCAGTTACTAAATCTATACTCGAAGCCGGTGTTCCCAAAGAAGAGTGTCCGGACCCTGGACCTTCTGGTGCGTCCGATGCGAGACATATTGAAGATCCCTGGTTTGAATAAACCTTGGCACTCTCTATAGGGTTGTATACCGGTAGACTAACAAATTTTGCAGATCCGTTGATCCCTCTTCCCACCGTGTTGGCAGTATTGGGTATACCGGTTATATTTTTCTGTGTTTCATTGAAAAAAGATTCTGCCGATGAATTAATATATAAAGAATTTGCCGTAAGTGGCAGTAAGCTTAATCCCATTTTTTGTTTCCTTTAATAATCATTAGCGCCATTGAAAAATTCTTTTTGAAGCGCTTTTACAATATCTTTGGCCGCCTGATCGGAAATTACTAATAATTTTGGATATTCAAAACTAAGTGGGTCGACGGCGCCCCTGTAGGTTCCCTTATCTTCATTATTTGTTATTCTAACCTCGAAATGAAGATGATATCCGGTCGTCCCGCCGGATCCAACCATATGCGGCTTTCCTCCCATATAAGCTATTATGTCTCCCGCCTTAACGTGAACCCCCTTTTCAATTCCAGCCTCTATTTTACAATTATGCATATAGGCAGTTCTAACTTTATAGCCCTTATTATCGACATCTTTGATATTACTGTGCTCAATAGTAACAATACTAATTCTAGGACTGGTAGGGAAACTAACTGACACAACTTTACCATCGGCAACTGCACAAATTGGCAACAGCCCCCTGGCGCCAATGTCGACGCCCGCGTGCATACGAGTACCTTTCGTTGTAGTACCTGCTCCGCCAAGGGTACGCATCCCAAATCTACTCCAACAATACACCTTGTTCCACCGAGTTACTGCGATAACTACAGGATTATACACAGGTTTCCAAATATCCTTTTCTAGAACTTCTTTAACTAATGCGTTTTCGTTAGGTGTTTTTAAAACAGGCAACGTACTCGTGTCAGATGTTTTTGTTTCTGCCACAGTTGAAGCGAGGGCTCCCAGCACAAAGGAGTTTGAGGAGCCAGGATTCATACTGGCTGCAAGTTCATCCAAATCCTCAAGGATGCCGCGCTCTTTATTGACTTTTAATAATTTTGCATCGTTTTGCGTTTCATCTGGATATATTTGATCCACAAACATTCCCGCTCTTATTTGATCCTCTTGATTGACAACCATAACGGCCTGCAAAGAATCATAAATTGATTTCTTATACAAATCAGGGCCCGTTGGGTTTTTTCCAAATTTCCAACTAGGATCTCCCGCAAAAGCTTTGGATTCAGCACAGCGTGTACGAACCTTTTTAAGCCCCGTAACATCAAAACTCTCGTTAGTAGTAGCATTCTGCAAAAGGGCCATTTCATAATGTGAAAACTCTTCTGTTGTCTTCATTACTATGGCAGTGCGCGCCGCATCCCTCCCTTTCAATGTAGACCGTCTAACCTCCGCGTTGACCACTCCCGAGATAATATTCGTGGATCCCCTTTCTGTTTGAAGATCTTCGGTATATCTATCCGCACTTCTTTCCCACGAATTCTCTTGGCCGAGTTGATTTGCCTTATCCGCCTGCTGTAGTACTTTATCTGCTGATTTAACTCCCATCTCGATTTTCCTGCAATAAATCAAAGATACCCTTCTTGTCATCATCAGTTAGGCCAACTTGCTTTGATTCCTTCTTTTGCAAGAGTGTGGAAATTTTGACCAATTGTTCGTTCGATCTTTGAAGAGTCTCGACGTATTTAGCAGCAGTTAGTCCGACCTCTTTGTGTCTTTCTTCACTTTTGCTCAAATAAACCATAACATCGTCAAGCAGACGACGAGTTATGTCCCTATCATCTCTGATATTTTTAATGACTTCTTCAATATATTTTTCTGTCTTTTTCATATCTCATTGGTCTCCCCGATCCCACTTTGTCTTGAACGTTTTATATTTTTTTCTCATTCTATTCAAAGAGTTTACAATCTGTTTTGTGTTCAAGCCAGTAATCTCTCTCATGTACAAATAAATAGCTTTCTTATTAAAAATTTCTATATCATCTGGTGAACTTAGTAAGATTTTTACAGCTTCGAGAACTTTTTTCTCATTTTCCTTCAATTTATCAGTATCCCACGTTTCTATTTCGGTCCAAAGATGCTTCCAAAACTCATCTTTTTCCCTGGTCTCGTCATAATCGTTGGTGGTAGAAACGTGCTTTAGTTCAAGCTCTCTCGAAAGTTCAGAAATTTCTATTTCTCTTTGATTTTTCTTCTTATTTTTTTTAACTTGCTGTATAAACCAATTTTTTGTTATGACTGAAAAATATGAAAACGCTTTCGATCCTTTAGAGGGATCGAATTTGTTTAAAACAGTAATCAACCATATTTTGCATTCGTCTCTTAATACATCAATATTTGGTAAAATTGTAAATCGATATGTGAAAACAATCTTGTCGACTAATTGGCTAAATACTGGCTGCAATAATTTGACATATAATTCTTCCCTTCTTTTAAAGGTAGTCTCGGGCAGATTATATTCATTAATTGCATCTTCGTGGATTTGAGTGAAATAATTTTTTGAATTTTTACTCCTTCGTATTCTGCGGCGCCTTTTCTTCTTAGGCGCGGGCTTCTGTAATGTCGTCATTGATAAAATCCTCTTCTGTTATATCATCTTCCAAATATAAATCAGGCTCTTCAAACGCTTCGGTCAAATCTTGCGCGTGGCGCAACAAATGTCTCAACGTTTCATCCCCATAAAACATTTCTAATTCATATACAGACTTAAGATGATTGGTAAAATTGTGAACAACAGTCATGGTTTCTGTTAATTCATCATCATAATATCTTATTTGTTGTATAGATTTCCATCCATACCATAGCAAAAACACATTAAGTGCTACTGATAAAAGTAATATTAAAAATAAAATCACTGATATTAATATCCAATTCATGCTTTGTACTCCTTCTTTTTTAACTTTTTCTTTTCTTCGGCAACAGACTTTTTATTCTTTTCTATATATTCTTCGACCAAAGATCCAACTTTTCTGTCAGATTTGTTGATCTTGTTAATATAAGTCGGAATAGATGGAATACGACGAAAAGCCTGGGAGTCACAAATAGTGCAATTCTCCAGGCTTTCCGTCATAGAATGTCTTATTTCGAAGTATTCATCGCAATCTATGCAATGATAATTATACCTCGGCATCTTCTTGTTCTTCAAGCGTACAAATACCCATTCCGGCTGCGGCTGCGGCTTTGGCATCATCCGTAAATTCAACAATAGGCGGATTTACAACGATGAGACCCTCCTCTGTTTCGGAAAAAACGAATCCCTGAAAAACTGGAACAATATCTGATTGATCCATTAATGATTTTTGAAGAGCCATCATTACGGCTCCGATTGCTTGATTTGATAAATGCATATGCATCTCCTTTGTATATATTATAACCCCTTTTATCTGATTTGTCAAGGATTAAAGTGAACTATTTTTAAATCATTCCCAAATATAGAAATTATTTCCTCCATTGATGGAATAGATATACGAATCTTTTTATTTATTTCTTCTTCGTTCTTTTCAAAATTTCCTGATTCAAAAAAAGAGATTTTTTTATATTTGTTTATTTTACAAAAACAATCCAATAAATCATGTAAAGAAATTTTATACGCTTGTTTTGGATTTATTTCCTCTTTGGAATATAAATTTTGATATATTTCGTCGCATACTTGTTCAATTGGGATGAAATATCTAACTGTATTGTCGGCATTGGCTGTTAATTTTTTGTTATTCGCAGCTTGAAGCTTCCATATATTTATAACACTGCCCGTTGATCCAAAAAAATTAACCCCCTTATAAATCCCATATCCATTTTCTAAAACTATTTTTTCCATTAAATTTTTAGACATACCATAAGTGCATGAAGGATTATTTGACTTATCCGTACTTATGGCTATCATATTTTCAACTTGATATTTTTGACATAGTTCTACTAATTTTAAGCTGCCTATGATATTTGTTTTTACACATCTCGTTGGGTTATTTTGACTTATATTAACATGCTTCATGGCTGCACAATGTACTACAAATTCAATATCATTTTCAATAAAGATTTTTTCCAAGATATATCCTGGAGATGTTAGATCTACTAAATATGTTTTTACATCTGGATTATTTTTTAAGAAGATCTGTGCGTTTTGTTCCGAAAAAATCGTCCCTACTACCTCCAGACCTGATTTTTTTAATTTATGACATAGGTGAGTTCCCAAAAACCCCGAAACTCCAGTTATTAAAATTTTTTTCATATTTTATTTCTCCTCTGTGGAAAGACATTTTTCAATGAGCTTTAGAATTGAAATGTCCCGATCCTTTAGATCTGCTAGATTGTCGAACATCTCCCATCTTTCTCGGATTTTTAATGCAGACCAGCATGATCTTTTTATTTTTAGCTCAAAATCCTTTCTGCTTCGGTGACGATAGTGATTTAGTTGTATCTTTTTACGCTTAATTTCTGTAGTGATAGCGCCGGAGTGGTGGGTGCGAGGGATCGGGTTGAAATTTTCGTCCACACAATTGGCGGGCGGGCGGTAATAAAAGGCGTGCGGATTTCCAGTGGCCTTCGTTGCAAAGCGTGTGTTAACAATCGTCTTAATGTGGAGATCTATGGTGGGGAGACCATATGGCTTTAACGTCGGGTGATTTATGCTATGGGTACACAAACAATGAGTGTAGGATTTTATTATGCTTGGCTGGATGTTTTCGTGACCCGAAGATCCGAAAGTTAACCAATTCATTCCCAGTCCCCCATAATCTGAATAAGGTTTCAGAAATTCTTTTAAGTCGGTATTTCCATCTTTTATTACAATAAATTCGTCTGTATCGATAAAAGCAATCCATTGAAATTTGCTTCCATGATCGCGCAAACACTTGTTGTGGGGCCAAACCACGGCGGTACCGGTGGATATTTTTCTATCGGTTTGCCACAGTTCCACAGTAACATTTTCATATTCTTTTAAAGATTCTTTCAGCGGAACAGCAGAATCATTATCATAAATAAAGAAATGCTCCACCCCGATAAGAGTATGGTACTCAATATTTTCTTTGAGACAATCTAGGTCATCCTTACATCTGATACATATTGCCAAAGTTCTCATTTATTTAACTCCAACGGCTGGTACACCTATATATGTGCCAGACTGGGTGATGTTCTTCAAAACACCCGCGCCGAGGCCAATTATCACGTCGTCTACTACCGTCAATTTTTGTTTAATTGAGGAGTTGGTTCCAAAATAAACTCCATCTCCAATCTTGCAATCGCCAGATATTTTTGCTCCAGGTGCTGTGGTAAAGAAAGATCCTATCTCACACCCATGGCCAACCGTAGTGGCCAAATTCAAATGTGCATGCTCTCCTATTTTGACCTTCGAAGTTATAACAACATTCGGACAGATTATACTTCCGGCGCCGATATCGACGATTTTACCAACGATTGCGCTAGGGTGTATGATAGTTGCGAAAGTCGCATTGGAATATTCTGTTGTAATTATTTTTCTTCTTATACGGGGGTTTCCTATAGCAACAATAATGGGGACTCGGATATCATACCCATTTCTATTAATAACGGGGATCCCCATAAGACCCTTCACTTGTGGAGATTCGTCAACAAAAGCAACCACCTCGAACCCACTTTGCTCTGCCCAAGCGCACACTTCAATGGCGAAGCCGCCTGCGCCTCTTATATAAATTTTGTTTTTCATTTTTTTATTCCTCAGAGTTTTTTAATTCCATCTAAAATCTTTCTAATTTCAGTGTCGCTTAACGTAGAATATATCGGGAAGTTAATCATTCTTGAATATAATCTTACTGTTTCCCCCAATTCTGTCAGCGGCCTATAATATTTAAAAATCTCTATTCCAGTGTTTTCTGTCAAAATGTTGTTATCTGTTTCTTCGGGGAAAACTACTGGTATATTGCCATAAATTGTCCCATCTTTATAATTAAAGATTTTCATTTTTTTATTTTTATTAATGTGTTGGATAAGCATTTCCTGGATTTTTAAATGCCTTTCAATATCATAGTTTTCCACCTGCGAAAGAATATATGCAGCGGACACATCGGACATTTTAAAATTAGATGAAAGCCTGTGATATTTTTTTATTTCATCATATCCAAAATTAGTTAATTGAGAAATTAACCTATAATCTGAGGATGGAATTATCGCAAAACCTCCTTCACCAAAGCCTAAATATTTTGTATGATGAAGGCTCCCGAAGGAGTAATCTCCAAAATTACAGATATTGACCCCCTCATATTTGGATAATGGAGAACTTGCGTTATCAAACACAAGAATTTTATTATTCTTTCTACAAAATTTCTCCCACGATGGTATGTCCACATATGACCCAAATAAATTTGTAAGAACTATTCCACCATACGGAGCCAATAATTCAGGATTTTTTTCTAATGTACCTGTTTCAAAATTTATATCCAAAACATCTACATTAAATATTCCGCCAACTACCACAGAAGGAAATGTAAAGGCGGGAGTTACCCACCTCTGTATATTATATTTTTTTTGGCACAACAACATAATTCCATGCAATGCCGAGGTTCCATTGTTGAAACATACCACTTTTTTATTGTGAATATCAATATCTAAAAGACTTTGTAATTTATTCTCTAATAGTCCCTTGACGGGCCCGTCATTGGTGTAATCATTTGTGGCCTCCGAGAGTTTTAACAATTCTTCTATACGAGGGGGCGAAATTTTTTTCTTTCCAATGAATTTAATCATGTGAAACTCCAATTTTCTGAATTTATATTTTTAGTTTTATCGGAAGAGGCTCTCGATCTTATATCACCCATAATACACCACGAATGGCCGATTGTTTACTAATTTTTCTACCATATAATCCTTTTTAATCGTCATCGGGGTCATAAACCTTTCTCCATATAGAAAAGAACAACACAATTCAGTATTTTTCGGAACCTTGCAAACAAAATCTTGCATTCTTTCATTATTGATGGGGTAAATCATATTTTTGGGGATATGAAGGTGAAAATTCGGATCATGTGGTCTCGAAAAAAAGTTCCACTTTTCGACTATATAATCTTTTCCAGAATCTTCATAAAAATAAAAATCAATATGAGTTTGAGATCCATCTCTTATTTTGATTCCCTGTATAATATATTCATTATTAATATTAATTCTATATCCCGATGAAATTAAAATATTTAATACCTCCTGGTGATGTTTCTTGTTAGCGAGGAGATCTACATCATCATCATTATCAATGATATTCCCCCCTCTAAAAAAACCCAGTAATGTACCAAAAAAAAGAAAATATTCCACTCCTTGTAGTTTTCGGGCCATTTCTCTAAGATTTTCTAAATTATTTTTTATACTTGTCGGTGTTTTCATTTTTTTCCAATATCATTCTTATTACTGTAGGATCTTCAGTTTTGTACGGAGCTAGACCTACATTTTCATCCACATACAAAACTCTAAAATTATTACTCATTTTATTCTCCAAATAAGTTCGAGAATATAAAATTCGATAATGTTTATCTCCTACTGGTCCTCTAAAATTAGTTACCCTTTTATCCGTGTTTCCGTGATCACGACTCGATCTCGTTTCGAATAAAAAAATGGAATTGGTCGACATTTGTTGAGAAATTTTTAGTAATAAATCATCTAATTTGGATTCTGGAATGGTATGTAGAAAAAATCTGGCATAATATATATCGTGGTCTTTTTCTCGGTCTAACATTTCTAGAATATCTTCCTTTAAAATGTGTTCCGATTCATGAGAAAAGTTAGCGTCTACCCCTATGGTTTCAATGCCATTTTCCCTGAAAAAGAAAACATCTCTTCCATTCCCACATCCAATGTCTATCATTCTTAAATTGTTAAAATTTTTCTTAAAATGAGTTTTAATATAATTATAAGAAAAAACTGCAAATTTTGTCGGTTCCATTTTGATATTCTCTTTTTTTTCCGAATAAAATTGGCGCCAATAAGAATTATTTTGAGCTTTTCCGAATTCATCCGGAATATTGAAATAATTTTCCACAATTTCAATAGAATATTTTTCAAATGGATAAATCATTTTATCTCCAGGTTCAAAATTATTAAAATCTTCCAAAATTTTATCATAATTAAAATTTATCTTTTTTAATCCCGAATGATTTTTAAATTTAGTTATTATATTGGTTCTTACCATAGTATAATGATGCATTATTAGATCTTCTCTAGCAAATTTCTTAAAATTATCAAATGGAGAGGCTTTGCGGGACGGATCGGCCGGTACCGGATAAGCCGGATGATTGGCGAATTTTGTTAACCCTTCTTGAAGTTTGCAAATAAAAGGCACATAATAAGTTTCATTGGGTACTAATTTATAGGTGGCTTTTTTATAATAAGTGTTCAATAAACACGCACTAGAATCATGATCATTAGCAATAATTATTTCTTTTGCACGAGCAAATTGATTTTTATCATAAAATTCATCACAATCCACAAAAAGATAGTGGGTACAGCCAGCAGCGAGCGCTTTGCGGGCGCCCATGGCGCGCTTGGCCCTCTCATTAATTTCCCCGTTTAGAGGACTATTAATTATTTTGGGCTCATATATGAGAAGAATGCCGGCATCTAATTCTCTCAACCATTCTTCAAAATTAGGATTAATGTGGGGTTCGCCATAATTACTAACATTTTGATAGACTATTATAATCACATCGACTACTTCCTTAATGGATCTGATACTGTGGGTCAATAATTCTTCCGCATCAAAAACATTGTAAATGGCGGCTAATTTCATATTCTATTCCTCTATTTTAAAACTCGTGTCGCGAGGGATTTTTATATCGATTTCGTTCATAAATATCCCCTCTACATCACCCTTTCTCTCTTTGGCTATTTCGTATACTGTTCTTCTTGGCGATCCCACATGTTCTATTCCTAATTCATCTTTTTTTATACATTGTAAAACTTTAGGAGAAATTATATCCACATAGTCCTTAGATGTCCACTGATCCATTAAAGCTTTTTTGTATGGAAATTCTTTTCCGTAAAAACTAGTCCTGATCACCAAGGAGTTATCATAAGTTCTAACTATCAATTCGGCGGCCGCTTTTGTTTTTGAGTATTTTGAAAGAGGGTTGATAGCATCCGAAGTTTTATAATTTCCTTTTTTTCCATCAAAAACATAGTCAGTAGAAATATATATTAATTTTTTTTGATATTTTATGCAAGCATGTAATATGTTGAAGGTGCCAATCACATTTATTTTAGCTGCGAGCAGGGGGTATCTTTCAGCCTTCTTGACATCTGTAAAAGCCGCGCAATGTACGACGGTATCGCCTTCGAAATTCCCTATCTTATTATCTACCTGCCAGTTAGATCTAATGTCACATTCTTCCGAAGAGGGGCTAATAAAACTCACGCCATAATTTTGAGAGTCCAATATTAATTGGGATCCCAGTGTCCCGGATCCCCCAGTTAAAAATATATTTTTTATTCCCACTTATAAATGCCGCTTTCATAAGCCGGTGACCAGCCCAATTTTCTTAATTTAGAAGAATCTATCGCATATCTCAAATCTTGGCCCCACCTATTCTCTACAAATTCTAATATATCTCTATCCACTCCATACCATTCCAAAATTTTATCAACAACTTCAAGATTAGTCATGTGATTCTCAGCAGCGACGTTGAAAACTTCGTTGACAATTTCAGAATCAATAATTTTAAGTAATCCACTTACATTGTCTCTTACATAAGTCCAATCTCTGATATATGAACCGTCTCCATGTATGGGAATTTTCTTGCCACTTAGGATACTCTCGACACACTTGGGTATTAATTTTTCTTCGTATTGTCTGGGCCCATAATTATTTGCACTCCGGGTGATAATATAATTAATACCATAAGTTCTAGAATAAGACAAAACAAGCATTTCGGCCGCAGCCTTGGTGGCAGAATAGGGATTAGAGGGGCTTAATTTATCTTCTTCTGTGAAGGATCCTTTTAATTTATCTCCATAAACTTCATCGGTACTGATGTGGAAAAATAAGGGCCTATTATATGGTTGTTTACCTCTTATTAATTCAAGCAAATTGTGAACACCCAATATATTACTTTTAATAAAGGGGTCTGTGTCTCTAATTGAATTATCTACATGACTTTCTGCTGCAAAATTAACAACAATATCACAATTTGGTAGATGTTTTAGTTCACTTATATCTTCTTTTATTAGGGTATAGTTTGGATTAGAATCCCACGGAAGATCTTTACAGGCAGCATATGTCATTTTATCTATATCTACAACTGTATCTCCTCTTTTTAAGGCTGCTTCAACAAAGTGTGATCCTATAAATCCTCTTCCGCCCGTTACAACATATTTAATATTAAACTCCAATTAAAATTTGGGATCATCTTTATATTGATTCCAAGATATTCCTTTTTTATCTTTCTCGGATATAATCACATTTTTTTTGTCAATTGTCAAACTTAAATCCAAACTTTTATCAAAAAAGTTAATGCAACCTTCTCCAGCCTTGTTATAAAAACTAGTACATTTGTACATAATTATTGAATCTCTCAGCGCCTCGAAGCCATGAGCAAATCCTGGAGGTACCCACAATAAGAGATTGTTCTCCGATGTCAAATTAAATTTATATGACTTTCCATAATTTTTTGACCCATATCGTATGTCGACAATGTGATCGATAATGGATCCACTAACCACATGAATTAATTTTCCCATGGGTTTATCCCACTGATAGTGTAATCCCCTAATGGTACCCCTATTGGAGAAAGAAATATTATCTTGTATAAACGAAAAATCATTTTTTTTATATATCTTCTCCGAAAAAGATTCATAAAAATGACCACGATCATCATAATATTTTTTTAACTCGAAAGTTGTATATTCTCCCATTATCAAAATACCACTCCAGGTATTTTTTCATTCCACAATTTAGAAAACAATATATGATCACTATTCATTTGATGATTATTTTTTGCCTCCTTATTGCTATGGAAGTTTGCCGATTCGTCATGATAGAAAAAAATATCTTTTCCAAAATACATAGGAGACTCACCCAAAATACAAGCCCTCAGACATATATCAACGTCTTGAAAATTTCTAGATAAACTAGGATTTAATCCACCGATTTTTATAAAATATTCTAAATCCCATATATGTAGGGCACCAGTTATGAAAGAGACCCCTCTGTCACAATTGACTCTGGGGTCAGTTGGTGAACCGAATCTCTTATAATGAATGGGTGAGATTCTAATTGGAGATTGAGGGGTTAGGATCCAAAATGGCCCACCGAATTGAACCGTCTCTCTCCATTCTTCGCCAATCATCGATGGGAATGCGCTCTTAATATTGTCGGTGTCTATATCTTCATTGAGAGACATTTTTGCAGGAGGATATATTAATTTCGATCCTGATATCTTAGACTGCGACGTTCTGTGTTTTTTCAATAATATATCGAAATATTCTTCCGATGCACACCATAAATCAGAGTTCCACAAGATGATTTCTTTTATTCCCAGAGTGTGGCATATTTTAGCCGCTACATTATTCAACATAGAAAAATTAAAGCCCTTATCGTTATCAACCCTAAGATAAGAAAGGTCATTATCTAAAACAATTTTTTCTACTTCCTCTTCGGATCTATCATCAACTATTATGATATTAGACTTTTGGATTATGCCATTATTTTTCAAATTTTCAACAGTTATTGAAAGTAGTTTAAGATTATTTCTTATTGGTATGATCAAAGTAGGAAGTGAGTTGTCCCATTTTTTTTGCTTTTTCCAGATACATCGATATTCCACGTCCCTTTTTTCAAAGGATGCTTTCTCGCCAGAATATTTTTTCATAATTAATTCTTTCTGATTTAATTTAAAATTTTGACTTTGATCGAATTTTTCAGAGAAGAAATTACACTCACAAAATAATTTCAAATTCATTTTCAACCTCATTTCCAATAATAGATTTTATAAACTCTCCATTTTTATCTTCTTCCGTAAAATTCTCCACAATATGTTTTTGAAGTTTTTTAGCGTTTCTCTTAAAACGAGAATATTCATTACGAACCTCTCTCAACCTTCGCTTAAAACTTGCCTCTCTTGGGAACGCCCACTGAGAATCTGCTTGAATAACATTATTCCAAACGGCCTCCTTTTGAACATCTTGAAGATCATATTCGACGGATGCAAACATTGGCTTTTTCTTGCCTTTTTTATCTTCGATATATAGAAAATCACGATGTCCGGACCAGCCTGAAACAATAATAGGCAATCCGTTATAGGCTGCTTCAAATAGCGGAAGACCAAAACCTTCTCCGTGGGTTGTTGAAATAAGGGCTTTAATTTTAGAATGCTGATATAACCCCGTCATTTCTTCTTCTGATAAATCTCCGTGAAGAAGATAAACTTTACACTTGCAATCTTCATGTTGTTTTAAAATCGACTTTAAACGATTGGTTGTGTGTTCTCTATCGATGATACAATTGTTCTTAATTGATATTTTTACAACAAGACCAACCTCTTGATCAAAATTTTCTTCTAAAAACCACTTGATGAGATTTTCAAAATTTTTCCTGGGGCCCCATTGAGAAATTGCAAGATAGTTAAAATCATAATCTAATTTCAAATCAAGATTTTTCTTTTCAAAATGACGAACCGGATAGTTAACTACCTCAATTGGAGTTTGATTTGCCAAATGAACAACTTGTCCGGTTTGATTATTCTGTCCTTGATAATTTGAACTTTCAAAGATTTCCTTTGAATGATTCGAAACGACGATAATTCTATCCATTTCATTAGCCTTTTGAAGCCAGACCGGTGCCACCTTCGTCGTCTCAATTCCGGCTGTATATCCTATATTAATTGGTGCCATTTTTTCCCACTCGTTTGGAATTGTTACCTGTAACGACATATCAAACTGACCACCTTGCTGTCCAAAAACATGAGTTTGGGCGATTCTTTGATCCGTCCAAGCCCTCTCTTCATTGTCGACACTTATCCAGCCAGTTTGGCCCCAGGCTGTAGGAACAATGTAAATATCAAAAAGATCCTCTCTTGATCTTAGGGCACGGACAGCAAATCTTGCTTGTTCTCCGTAACCAGATTGCGATAAAATCGGGCCCTTTACTACAATTTTCTGTTTCATATTGTGATCTCCGAAAAAGCCCAAGGCTTATAATATTTTCTATTTTCCCAAGAACCGTGTTTTTCAACGATAGAGTCTATCATCTTAATCCATTGTCTTTGATAATTTTCAAAATTATAGTTGGCAACAACATGTTGTCTTCCCTTTAGTCCAAGAAGTTTTCTTTGGTCGGGCGTCATGTTAAAAACGTCTCTCAGAGCCTGTATAAAGTCTTCTTTGCAAATCCTATCTTCGTATATGTATGGAACTTGTTGAGAGCCTATGATGGCCTTTGAGGCCGGCTCAATGCCTATTCCGAACCATTCTTTCCCATCTGTAACTTGCTCTTGCAAGCCGCCAGTCATACTGACAATAATCGGCGTTTGACAGGACAAAGACTCAAGAGTGGCCAAACCAAACCCTTCTGCATCTGAAATATTAATTGTACAATCGGCCAGATTATACATTACAGATAGGGCTTGTGGGGGAATTTTATTTTTTGAAATAAGTATTCTTCCATCGTCGGCTTTGAGATTGCTGATTAGAATTTCCAGATCTTGGCCATTTGGATCCTTTGGATCGGTATGCATGATGAGGCGTACCTTTTCTGGTCCGACCTCTTCGGCAAATTCGTTAAACCAATGAAGTAGAGAGCCGCTCATTTTTCGTCTTGCATTGCGATTATTCCAAAAGAATGTTATTTTTTTATCATCTTCACCAAAATGTTGTTTGCGATGATTTTCGATTTCTTCATCAGGAAGGCAGCAAAAAATATTTGTATCAACAGAATGAGGAAGATAATGATTTTCCACATCTGGAGCCACATTATTGACAATATCGTGTGTCACCTTCGAAATTGAAACAATAACGTCTGTTGATTCATAAAACTTTTTATTATAGTGAGGATAGGGATAATTGTCCCAGACATGATAATAAACCATAGGTATGTGAGTTCTTATCTCATTCTCAATCGACCACAGCCATCCATAAAAACGAGGATCCGTCATAAACCAAAGCATATCTGGTTTTTCATTAAAAATTGCAGAACGAACCATTTCTGGTGTTCCGTATCCTTTTACTGGAAAAACAATCCAATCTTCGTCCCACCCCTCAATCTTTTGAGGTTTATAGTCTCTATGTTTGACGGCGCCTCCAAGACAAATAAACTTATATTTTCCTGTTTTTAACAATGTTTCAATAATATATTTTGTTTGAGTTCCAACCCCCGAAGGAGCCATTGGGTGATCCGAAATCACCAAAATCTTCTTTTTCTCTGCCATTTAAACCTCTATGGACATTCTGGCGTTTTACAAAAATCACATCTTGTGCACGACCGCTTGTCTTTAATATAATTCTTCTTCTTAATGTTAAAGAGAGCCCTTTTAAGAAGAGTTAGGGCGTTTTCTCTCTTTTTATTCCCACTTGTTACACGAAAGAACTCAACACGACTTTTCTTTGCCGTTCTTTTAAGAAGGGCAAAGTGCGTCTCAATATCATTTAAGTCAATTCCGTGTTTTTGTGCGAAGAAAATCTTGTAAAATGTCAATTGATAAGTAACCATCGGATCGGAGCGCTTGCGCATATCCCAGCCCCAAGAACAGGATTTCCAATCAACAATGTGATATTTTCCATCTGGAGTCTTGATAACCGCATCAATGAATCCTTTGAAATTATAATCCTCATCTTCAATCTGAACCATTAATTTCTCTTCTGTTGAAAATACCTCGAAGCCATCTTTAAAATATTCTTTAAGCGCAGGTTCAATCTCTGGAAGGATTCCGATTCCTTGAGCCGCCATTTTCTCGATATCTTCTCGAAATTTGATATCATCATCTAATTCTGCCAAACACTCTCCAAATCGATCTACAAAATATTCTTCTGCTTTAATTTGTTCTTGAAGCAATTTCTTTTCACAAACGTCGTGAATGGCAGTTCCAAATGCAGTATATTCATTGCCCCTAAATCCCTTAAGCTTATCAATGTAGGTAAGCTTATGATAGAAGGGGCAGAAATTCCAATTCTTTAATTCTGAAAAAGATATGTGGGACAATTATTTCTCGTTATTATCTAAAGTTTTATCTTGTACCTTTATTATAACACGTTCATCTTTTTTGTCAAGCTTTTTTTCAACTTTTTTTGTCTTTTTCCTTGAAGTGGCGCGACGTGGGGGAGGAGATGTCTTTTTTGGAATTGGAGCTACATAATCTTGATCTTGAAAAATCCAAGTACCATTTGTTATTCCTATAAAATTATCTATCTTTGTATTTTGTAAACAAGATCCTGGATTTAATTTATAATCATCAATCAATTTTTGTTTTATAAGTCTTTCACTAAGATAAATTCTTTTTTTACAAGATCTGTTCTCATATTTTAAAACGGAAACGATGCACACTATTTTTCCCTTTCCTTTTTGTATTTCAATCTCTATCATATTCGTGTAACTCCTGTATTTTCTTGTATAAAATCGGGCAAATCTTCCCTAAATATTGTGGATTATCTAAAAAATAATATTCAAATCCATTTGCAAAATATTCTTTCAATGATGTGGCACAATAGGCTGATGTAAATAAACCATAAGAAGCTGCGATTATATTTAAACGGTCATATCCCACAACTTTATATAAATAATCATCCATAGCCTTCATAAAATCTAAATCCAAAAATAATTCTTTGTTAGGCTTAAGACCTTCTTTTTTTAATATTTTATATAATTTTTTACGTTTTGATAAAAATTCTTGTTCTAATTCGCCGTCGCCATAAATTAAATACCCAAAGGGAATTTCCAAAGAGTGAGCTATTTCATGCACCATATCATCTAATAAATCTTGATCATCATCTTGCTCGCTGGAAATATAAATAGCTCCATCTTTATATGCCGCATTCGTTTCTTTTTCTTCGAAATCATCGAAGATACCAACGTAAATAGAGTCGATTTCGGTGGTCAAGTGCGGAGGAATAGAAATATTAATTTTATCTAATATATTTCTTATGCTAACTCCATTTGTCAGTGGATCCTTTATATAAACTTGCACAGCCTCACCCATAACGAATTCTTTAGTTTGATCGAAGGCTTTATTAGCCGACTCCTTTAAATAGTCTAATTTATACATTATTATTTTCTGGAGCTAATGATATATCGTCCAGACCCTTGGCATATCCTCTTAAATAATTTTCTTCGGCAACCGCCAGTAACAATTCTGGAAATTCAGAAGCAATTGCCTCTAGAATTATTCCCACAGTTACCTCATCATTTTCTGGTTGTAGTTTATTTCCTGCATAATTAATAAGAAATTCCTTCAACTCTCCATCGATTGTAATAACTTTTTTCAACAACCCATTTTCATAATCACTTTGATCAGTAGACATTTGTTTTCAATCCTTTATAATACTATTATAACCTTAATTATCGCTCTTGTCAAGTAAAATTATAAAATTTTTGCTGCCAATGTTGCAATTTTAGACCTCTCACCTTTTTTTAGTGTGATGTGGCCAGATAAATTGGTTCTCTTAAATTTCTCTACAGCATGAACTAAGCCGCTGGAGGTTTCATCTACATAAACATTGTCTATTTGTTCAATATCTCCGGTTAGAACAAGCTTTGTTCCTTCTCCAACTCTGGTCATGATTGTTTTAATTTCTTGCATTGTTAAATTTTGAGCTTCATCTATGACGATGTAGGCGTTTGAAATTGATCGTCCACGAATATAAGTGAGGGCCTCGATTTCTATGACCCCCCTATCAACATATTCCCCTATTGTGGCCTTGTCGCTCCCCATAATATGTTGAAGATTGTCTTGAATCGGCATTAGCCATGGCTTCATTTTTTCTTCCAAAGAACCAGGAAGAAATCCTATATCCTTTCCCATTGGCTGAACTGGTCTAGAAATAACTAATTTGGTATAAAAACTATTTTTCCCCTTGGCAAAGGGATCGCTAATGACTTGCGAGATACCTGCGGCTATGGCTAGCAATGTTTTTCCGCTGCCGGCTTTTCCTATCAAACTAACAAACGGGATGTCGGGATCCATTAATAAATCCAATGCAAATGCTTGCTCTTTATTGCGCGGCTTGACTCCCCAAAGGCCCTTTTTGCCAGCTTCATAAAGCTTCTTGAGAGGTTTTCCCGGAGAGATATATCGAGCCAGGGCTGTCTTTTTTTCGTTTGATGAAGAGACCAACAGCAAAAATTGATTGGGATTAAACTTCTTTTCTTCATCCAACGAAACTTCTTTTCCATCATAAAATCTATCAATTAATTGATCGTCAACCAAAACATCGCAGAATCCCTCATAGAGATTAGAATGATGTTCAATTACTTTATTTAAAGTATAACCCTCAGATAAAATACCAACAGAGTCGCATATGACTCTCATATTAATATCTCTGGATACCAAGACTGTCTTTCTACTTGGGTTTTTTAGGTGCTCTGTTTGGGCAGTTGAAATGATAACGTGATCAGCTATTTGTCTGTCCAGTTCTTCTGGCAGCGTAGATAGATCTCCAAGAGATACTCTTAAAATTCCTCTTCCTTTTCCAAGACGTACTCCCCTTTGGAGACTACCTCTGGCTCGAAGCGAGTCGAAAGTTCTTATAATTTTCCTTGCGTTTGCTCCAACTGAGTCTTGGCGCTTCTTGTGTTTGTCTATCTCCTCTAAGACCTTTAGGGGAATAACAATATCATTGTTTTGATATTTATATAAACAAGATGCGTCAGTCAAACAAACACTAGTATCGAGAACATATGTTTTTTTAGCCATTTATAACCATTTCTATCATTAAATAGTTTCCACATAAAAAGAAAGCCGTCATTTGACGACTTGTTTTAAATTGTTTTTGTTTATCCACACTACTGTTTCGATACCTTCCCCGGCGATGAGATCCTCAATATCATTTGCTTTAGCAAATACAGCAATTAAATTTTTATTTTCACAACTTATATCCATAACTTCTACTTCTTGATCAACAGAAAAAAAAGACTTACCAGTGCCATCAAAGATGGGCCTTATCGTATTTCCCTTTCCGGGCATCGAAACATAACAAAGAGTACCAGCTTTAACTTTCATTCTACTTTTCCTTGTTAGTGGCCAAAGAGGGACTCGAACCCTCACGCTCCATTGAGCAACGGATTTTAAGTCCGTTGTGTCTACCAATTCCACCATTCAGCCGCATTATTTTAATTTAACTCCAAAATAACTCTCAACAGCTTCACTTATTAGTGAAGAAGAAGCTCTTTTAAATCCCCTTTCCTTGTGATATTCCACAACAAAAGCATCTGGAATAACATACATCATCCCATATGGCGCCTCCATCATACCAGGATCCATCGAACATCTTCCGACCCCATTTTCTCCCGGCTGTATAATTTCATCTTCGGTTACAAATGCTTCTTTTACAATATATAAGAACCAATTGGTAGTGCTCATACTAATAACTATGCTCTAAATTTGCTATTTTTAGTTTTTTCCTCATTATAAATAGGTTCACTACAAAGTCCATAGTAAACTATATTTGCTAAAATAAATATTATAAGCACATACCAAAAAAAGGCCGCAGATAATCTTGCGATAATTCTATCTGCCAACCCATATGGTTTAATCTTCATTAATCTTTTGACTTCCTATATTCCATAACATTTCAATACCAACTTGCTCACAAATCTTTGTTTCTGGAGTATTATATTTTGTTCGGTAGCCTCCATTTGCAAAATAGGTTGGTTGATATTTTACTAATGCCGAACAAACTGTCCCGTCGTCGTCGTCTACTTCTATTACGTCAACAACGCCCTTGATCGCCATAAGAACTTCTTTTCTTTCATGAAAGCCCATAGAATTAAAGCCCTTTTTTCTAAAGAGCCACTTATCTGAATTGGCTGCAACTATTACATCTCCATATTTTGAAGCTTCGCGGATCAAGCGGATGTGGCCAACGTGAATGGGATCAAAACCACCCGAGACCATTACCGTATCATATGGGGTTCTCGGGGCTTTCTTGCTCATTTATTTTCTCCTCTAAACATTCTCTTACATCTAAAAACTTTTCTAAATCTGGATTTCCGTGCGTTATGGACATTATTACCCAAGATACTACCGAAGCTATTACTGCTCCGAACAACATCCCAAGACCGAAAACCAAATAAGATTTTATTATTTTTTTGATTAATTTTATCATAAAATGGCACCCTTGGCAGGATTCGAACCTACAGCCGACAACTTAGAAGGTTGTTGCTCTTCCATTGAGCTACAAGGGCTCACTCATTAAGCTCCAAGATACCCAAGGGATGATCCACTTCGATTTTCCAGCCAACAAGTTCAAAATCAGCCATCTGAGTGACGGCTTCCGAAGTTGTTTCGATGGTTGTTGAAACTGTTGTAAATCCTCGCTTGTGATCAAACGCTTCTGTAGATGCTTCAATCCAATCATAATCACTCCAATTTTGATCAACCACTTCTGATACAAAATCTTCAAAATGAAATGATCCTCTTTCATATGAATCTAAAAGGCCCTGTTCCCTCATTTCTGCTAAGATTTGGTTGTTTCCCAATAGTGGATTTAATACGAGATCGGATAGATGACCGGTAATATATGTTGATTGAATAACATTCTCAACGTAATTATCGTTGGAGTGGATTACATCCAAACCATCTTCATATTTAAGGCGAACTGTAGTTCCTGGATTTAGATTTGCTTCTTTTAGCTTTTGAATTCTTGACATTTTTATTCCTTGTTTTTTGATTTTCTTCCACACCCATCTTCATCAGACGAACGCGTTCTTTAATGGCACCAGTATCGATACCTAATTTTTCATCGAGAAGTTTTAACTGCTCCTCTGGTGAACGTTTATCTCTTACCTCTTGACGTTTGAGGGCTTCCTCGTGTCGTAATTCACGAGGATATTTACGACCATTCGGGCGTTTCATTCTCTCTCCTTTAGTGGTGGACCTTGTTGGACTTGAACCAACGACAATCCGGGTATGAGCCGGGTGCTCTGACCAACTGAGCTAAAAGTCCATACCTATAATATATCATTATTTGATTCAGTTGTCAAGGACTTTTTTCTTAATCTTTATCTTTTTTTTGATTTTTGTTTCATTTTCTTTCGAATAAATAACAACTGTCCTCATATCATTATATTTTGGCGGAAGATCTCCGCGTAGCATAGAAGCATTGCCTGACCCTTTTACAAGAAATTCTATATGTTTGCCGCCATCATCGACGGCAATTTTTATTCTTAAGTCTGCATCTTTTGGTAGTCGTGTTTCATATTCTGAGTATGCTAATTCTATTATTTCCTCTGGTGTAACAAAATCTATCATATCTTTGTGTAACACATTAACCTCTTTTTTTTTGGTTTCCAATACTAAATAGTTTGAAAATCTGAAAGATTAGAAGGAGTTGGTTTACTCACATGGCCAACTTGTTATTCTCTCGTTAATTCTGGAAATTCTAGGTCTTTTCCCCTTTCCTTATCCTGGGTTCGTAAGAGATATTGAACCTCACCATACATAGCTTAAAATCCTTCCTCACTCTCAATTGAACTAATCATCATTATTTATATAATAACATTATTTCTCCTCTTTGTCAAGAAAATAGTCATCAAGTCCATATTTTTTTCTTAAAAGATGAAAAGAATTTTCCTTTAAACCAAGAAAACGCATTGCTTCGGCCTGAGTTCTTGTGGCAGAGAATGCATATTTAAAAACTGCATCTTGTACGATGCTATGTAACGAATGCCAAATAGGAAATCCATACATTCTATTGGCAATTGGTTTGGTGGCTAATTCAAGTTTCAATGCTATAACCTCTTCTAATGTTAAGGTGTTTAACATGATTTCAAACTCCTCGTTAGAACGTCGTTCTTTTCGAAGCTTCTTACTCATACTATAATTTTTATTCTTACCATTGTAATTTTTCTTGCGTTTCCAAGATTTCATTAGCTATGTTTAGTATGTTTAGAGTGAATAGAGTGAATAGAGTGAATAGAGTGTTTAGTATGTTTAGAGTGTTTAGAGTGTTTAGAGTGTTTAGAGTGAATAGAGTGTTTAGTATGTTTAGAGTGTTTAGTATGATATATATAATATAGCATTAAATTTAAACGTTGTCAAGGAAAAAGTTGTAATTTTTTTAGATTCCTAAATCAAACTCTTCTTCACCAGCGACGATCTCTTCTTCCTCTCCGCCAGAATCAATGTTAATTTGAGTTTCTGGAGTGTCATTAAAGAACTCATCTTCATATCTGCTGGCCCATAGGAGGATGTTTTTCTTCAAATAAATTCGAAACAATTCTCTTTCTGAGAGTTCTCCGGGCTCATAATCTTTTCCGTCAATTTGTACGCCCTTGTTGAGTGGACTGTCTTTTTCAATCTGTGTATAATATCTACGCAGAGAAGGTCCTATTCTTTTGTAGGCTTCGCGACTATAAATCTTAATTCCAGAATCTGTGTGACTTTCTTCATCTTCAATCTCAATAATTTCTCCATCTTCCCCAAAGGCAAAAA
>Ga0209128_1000664_pt1 | contig 25350 bp, 21 predicted proteins | sample ETNvirnome_6_100_FD_184072 | JGI IMG/M metagenome (GOLD analysis project Ga0209128, IMG submission 184072) | Marine viral communities from the Pacific Ocean - ETNP_6_100 (SPAdes) (version 2) | ecosystem: Environmental > Aquatic > Marine > Oceanic | place: Pacific Ocean | collected 2013-06-19 | reverse complement strand
GATGATGAAGACGCTAGAGAATTAATGAATCAAATAGTTGGAGAATCTTAATGGATGAATTTTTAGCATTTCTACAAGAAGTGCGAGATTTATTATTAATAATTGAAGAAGATAAAGATTTTACTTACCTTACTGAAGTGATAGAGAAAGTCGAAGAAGAAATAAAAATAATAGAAGAGTCTTAATTGTTACATTACATAATAACCATTTCATTTGGAATTATTGCATCCATTTCGGGTGTGATAACTTTTTACGCATTAAAACGAATTAATAATTACGAAGCCATAATACTAAACATAAGCAATACTATAGAAAATATAAAACATCAACTTAAACTAATAGACGATAAAGGACATTTCGAAGCCGATGATGAAGTTGGTTTTTTCTTTGACGGGATAAAACAACTTAGCAATCAATTAGAAGAGTTATTTGAAACCGAGGTTGAAGATGGTGATAAAGAAAAAAAGAAAAAAGAAGAGCAAGATATATTTCGGCACACCCGTACATGATGCCATTATAAAGTATAATCATTCAGATGATATACCATTCAGGCATAAAATATACACAGAGGAAATTCATACTGCTTTCTTAAAGTTAGCAGAAAATATAATTAACACTTTTAAGTTTAGTTATTTTGATTATGGATTTAGGGATTTACAAGAAGAAGTAGTATCGAATTTAGTTATTAATATGCATAAGTTTGATGAGACTAAAGGTTCAAAGGCATTTAGTTATTTTAGCGTAGTGGCTAAGAATTATTTAATACTAAATAATAATGCAAATTATAAAAAACTTAAAATTCATGATAACATTGATACTTTGTATGACCATGGTGTAGACGATAATGAAATAGAAAAATCACCATCTATTGATATATTTAAAAAAACACTTACTTATTTTGAAAATAATTTAAATGAGTTATTTCCAAAGCAACACGATAAGAATGTTGCTGAATCAATATTATACTTATGTAGAAATAAAAATAACATTGATAATTTTAATAAAAAAGCCTTATATATAATGATTCGTGAAATGACGGATGTAAAAACATCTAAAATTACTCAAATCTCTAATGTATTTCGTAAAATATACCCTAAAATACAAGAAGAAATTCTTACTAAAGGTCACATAGACAATTTAATAAATACTGGTTCTTTATAACTTTCTAATCATTCTATATTTATTATTAGAATGTTATGGAAAAAGACTTTAAAATATTCGATGATAAGAATTTCTCTGATTTATCCAAAGAGATATACGAGAATTCCAAATTAAAAAAGACTCAAATTGACCTTTTAATCCAAGAGGTGCATGGTTACATTCAAGGCATTGAAGATATAGCTATTGTTGGCCCTGTATTAAAAGAATTATTTGATGTAGCCGTTAAGAATGATGATAATTTATTAAAGTTAGCAACTGTCATTCAGCGGATAATGTCCAAACACCAAATTGATGATAGTGATGTTGGTTTGCTAAGTGATGAAGAAAAAGAAGAATTAATGAATTCACTTGAAGATGCTGCCACGGAATTACAAAAAAAGTCAGATGACATCGATATAGATAAAATAAGAAAACGGATTGAAACATAATGCCTAAAAGATTTAAAAATCCACTATCAAGTATTGCTAATCAGTTCGGTGTAACCGTTGATTCAGTATTACAGCCTGATTTTGAATTACATTTAGGTCATGTTGAAAGAGTATTTCCATCAAGCAAAGAAATTAAAAAAAGTAAAGTTTCACTACCAAGTGGTGATACATCAATAAGTCAGATGATTTCGATAAGCCCAACTACTGGAATATTGCCAAGTGGAAGAAAGAAATTTACAGCAAGGCCTTTATTACGAGGTGTTAGTGATTCAATTACTCGTGGTGATTTAGTTTTATATACAAGTATAGCTGGAAAAAGATTTTATTTAGGACCACTCAATACTATTAATAATCCAAATTATAGTCCAGATCATACATATATAGGTTCAGTAGGTGATTCAGATATATCAAGTGGTTATAGCAAAACATTTGATTTTAAAGATGTTCCAAAATTAGAAAAACTTCCAAACTTATTGGATGCTTTTAATACTAATATGGAAGTTGGATCGGAACAAGATTTGGAAAGAAAATTTACAGATATGACATTAGAAGGTAGACATGGTAATTCTATTAGGATAGGTTCAAGAAGAGAAAAACCACAAATAATGATTTCTAATCAAACATATGGTGGTATAGAATCTTATGCGGATGGGTCTAACATATCACTTACATCAATAGGTTCTATTAAACAAAATTTTGGTATATTTACTTTGGCATGTGATAGCGTAGATGATACAAATAATCCAAGAAAACTTTTTATAAATCATGGTAATGATCCTGAAAGTCAAAGTGATGATATTCCTGTTCAAAATGCATTTGATTATGATTATGGTAATCCGGTGAAACCAAGTTGGTCCGATGAAAAGACAAATCAAATCATAATGTTTTCTGATAGAATAACATTTGATGCAAAACGAAATGATTTAACATTATCGGCATATCGTAATATAAATTTAGGTGCTGGTAAGAATTTTACATTAACCAATAGAGGTTTCTCAGTTATTGAATCTAATAATATTTATATAGGAAAGGAAGCAAAGAATAAAGCTCAACCAATGGTATTAGGAGATGAGCTGAGAATATTATTATTGGAAATTATGACAATATTACAAGATTCAAGAGCATTAGTACAGGGAGTTCCGATTCCATTGGTGGATCAAAAATCAGCACCAATGTTTGATAGAATACAAAGAATAATTATTGAATTGGAAGCAAGAACTTTAAGTGGTGATCCTGAATTACCACAACCAGGACCAACAAAATTTTTAAGTCAATACCATTATGTAGAGCAGAATGTTAGACCATAATAAACACAGGAGTAAAAAATGAAGTTATCTATATTTAAGAAAATGATCAGAGAAGTAATAAGAGAAGAGTTAGATTATAAATTTTCTCGACTTCGTAAAGAGTTAAAAGAAATAGTAGTTAAGAGTAATAATAGTAATGTAAATAAAGTTAGAACTCACACGACACAAGATACGAGTCTACAAAACTTAATGGATGGATCTGTTAGTACCGATTCCAACATTACCACTACCACGAAAAGTGTTCCAGCACCAAAGACAAACAACAATGTTTTGAATTCTTTACTTGAAGAAACTGCTCAATCTGATGATTGGAAAACTGTTGAGGGTAAAGGTGAAGAAGTTCAATCCGTACAGGATAACACATCTGAATTACCAGAACATTTGGCAAATGCATTCACGAAAGATTATTCTGACGTAATGAAAAAAGTAGATGAAAAGGATAGGTTTAAAAATGGGGCTTAAAGACGACATATTTGAAGTTTTAGTAGGCAATATTCAACCAGATAATCCTGGTGAAAACTTTAGCTTTTCCGATGCCGCTGTTGATAAGGTAGATGTTTTGGCACAAGGTTTAACTGATGCAATAGTTAAATGGGTTCAAGCTCAAACATTTATAATAACATCATTAAATGCTACTCAAGTGAATGTTCCTGTGATAACTCCAGTTGGACCTGGTACGGCAGCTAAAGTCACCGTAAAGATAGATGAAAATAGCGCGGCTGTTGATAATCCTTTAAGTGGAGCAGAATCAATGCAAAGTAAAGTTCAATTAAAAAGAGCTATAGAGGTATAAGATGCCAATACTTGATAAAAGAAAAAATCAATTCATTGAAGACCGAGATACACGAGTAAGTGTTGGGATTGATTTTCCATTTGCACGTGTACCAAATCAAGATGGGTATTTCAAGACAACCAAAACTACTGTTGAGTCGATTAAAAATAACATAAGATTATTATTACAAACCGAACAAGGTGAAAGAGTATTTCAACCAAGCTTGGGAATGAATCTAAGACGATTTGTATTTGAACAAATAACTGAAAATACTACAGTAGAAATTGAAAATGACATTGTTGATGTATTTGAAACTTGGTTACCTTTTGTTGAATTAAAAGATATACAAACAAACATTGATTCAAGTAATGGAGAGCAAAATAAAATAAATATCAATATAGTATTTGGTATTAATAGAGCACCCGGTTCAACAGAATCAGTTCAAGTCACATTGGAGTAAAAAATGTCAACTAATATAAAATATACAAGTAAAGATTTTTCTACGATTAAAGCCGATTTAATCGAATACACTAAGTCTTACTTTCCCGATACTTATAAAGATTTTAATGAAACATCTCCTGGTATGATGTTAATTGAATTAAGTAGTTATGTAGGTGATGTTTTGTCTTATTACATTGATTATAATTATAAAGAAAATGTATTGACAACCGCTACAGAAAAAAGAAATGTAAGACGATTAGCAGAATTTCTCGGGTATAAAACACCAAATAAAACACCATCAGTTGTTAAGTTAAAAGTAACGACAGATATTGGTTATGTGGATGTTTCTGCAAGACCTCCAGATTTAAATGATGTACCAAATCAGATTTCACCAGGATTACAAATTCAATCTAATGTAGATAGTGAGTTAATATTTGAAACTACTGGAGATATTGATTTTACTATATCGGGTTCTATAACAGATGAACCATCAATTAGTCCACCAATAGTAGATGAAAATGGTGAAACGACAGGTTATACTTTAACCAGATATGTCAGAGCTGTATCTGGTAAAACTAAAAGTAAATCATTTACTATAACCAGTCCAACTAAATTTTTAGAATTAGATTTAAATGAAGATAATGTAATTGAAATATTAGATGTGACGGATAGTTCAGGACAAAAATGGTATGAAGTTGATTATTTAGCACAAGAAAGAATTTTAAAAGAAACACACTATAGTGATGCTGTTGATAGAAATAATAATGGTTATGACCAAGGAGAAGGTATTACAGATAATTCATTAATACCAATTCCCTATACTTTAGATTATATTAATACAAGGAAAAAGTTTGTAAAGAAATTTGACGTGGATACTAATTCAACCAAGTTAATGTTTGGTAATGGATTATATAAATATAACGTAACGGGTTCATCCCAATCAAGTATATTTTCAACGATAGACCAAGTTGGTTTGACATTAAATAATAACTCGGTTGATTCAGTTAATGAGGCTCTTAGTGCTTTAGCTATGTCAAATACTTTAAATTTAGGAGAGACACCAGTCAATACGATATTAACGATAAAATATCGAGCAGGCGGTGGTCCTGATTCAAATGCTCAATCAGGCGAATTAACTAATGTATTAAATACAAGTGAAGATATTACAATTACGAATGATGAGCCAGCAACAGGTGGAACTGATGGACAAACCGTTGATGAGATTCGTAATAATGCTAGTGCATTTTTCTCATCTCAATTAAGATGTGTCACCCGTGAAGATTATCAAGCCAGAATATTAAATCTTCCTGCTAAGTTTGGTAATATTGCCAAGTGTTATGTTGAAAGAGTTGACAATCCATACGAGGGTGGTACAGGAACTTTATTTGCAAGTACTTTATCTTATAATCAAAATAAACAATTAGTTCAAACTTCACAATTGGTTTTACAAAATATAATGATTTATTTAAATCAATATAGAATGATAAATGATCAAGTGGATTTTGGATATAATCTTGGTACTGATGCATCACCAAATATTTTTTCTGGTTACTTTATAAATTTTGGAGTAAAATTTAAAGTTAATGCAGATAGAAGAGCTAATAAAACGGATGTTAAAGCACAGGTCATTAATGTTATAAAAGAATTTTTTAGAATTGAAAAAATGCAATTCAGACAATCAATTAATATGAATGAGTTGCAATATAATATATTAGGATTAGATGGGGTGATTGGTATAAAGGAATTAAAACTTTTCCAAAATAATAGTGGTACTGATGGAATAGGTAACAAACAATTATATTATTATAAAGCAGACGGGTCTATTTCAGGTACTGATTCTGATTATGGTTTTGAATATTCTTTTGGGGATGTTGATGGTGAAGGTGCACTTGAAAATGGAATTATAAGACCATCCGTGACACCATCGGTATTTGAATTGAGAAATCCCAATAGGGACATTTACGGTATGGTGATATAATGCATAGATTCTTTTTTGCAACCAAAGATGCTTTTATTAATAGTGGTTCTAATTCAATTACAGGAGAAGACTATCTTGATAAAAACACTGGACAAGATGAAATACTTGAATTAAAGAAAGTATTTTTTAATAGGGATTTTCATTATCCAACGCGGGTATTAATTCAATTTGATACTGATGAAATAGAAAGTTTTATAAGTTCATCTGATGTATATAATAAAGACTCATCATATAAACTTAATTTAAGACTTTGGGAAACCAAAGGAACGAGTGGATTAAGTGAAACTTATAAGATTGCGGCTTATCCATTAAGTCAATCGTGGGATGAAGGAGTTGGTAAAGAAGCAGATGACCCAAAAACTACAGATGGAGTTAGTTGGAAATATAGACAAAACAAAGCAGATGCATCAGAGATAACTTGGAATACATATTCATCAAGTATATCCGAGAGTGTAACACTAACTCATACAAGTTCTTTTATTGCCGGAGGTGGTATTTCTAAAGGTAGTTATATAGAAGCCGATGAAGTAACACAATCTTTTTCAGCCGAATCACCTGATATCAATATGGATGTAACTTCTATTATGAAGAAGTGGTTTACTGATACGAATAATAATTATGGATTTCTTTTAAGATTTTCTGGTAGTAGAGAAACATCAACTGGTAGTTATGAAGATTTAAAATTCTTTTCAAGACAAACCAATACAATATATTCACCAAAGATAGAATTAAAGTGGGATGACCACTTACCAGCAACAGGTTCTAATACGGGTAGTTTGACGGCATTAGACCTTTCGGGCAATAGTGAGAACTACCTATACCCTATACACTTACGAGAAGCATATAAAGAAACAGAAAAGGTAAAGTTTAGGTTTGGTGCTAGGAAAAGATATATTGATAAGAGTTTTACAACGTCAGTTCAAACCGTTAGTGGTAGTTATTTTGCTGAAGGTTCGGCATCTTATTCAATTATTGATATGGCAACCAATGAGTCTATGGTGCCATTTAGTGCCTATACGACAATGAGTTGTGATACCGTGTCTCCATATTTTACACAAGACTTAAATGGTTTTGAACCGAATCGTGCGTATAAAATAATGATTAAAGTTAATCATAATGATGGACAAAAAATAATATACGATGACGATTTCGAATTTATCTTGAGGGTATAATTATGGGATATGGTAAAGACCAGGATAATGCACCCCTAACGATATACGGATGTACGGATAAAACTGCTACAAATTACAATAAGTTAGCTACAGTTGATGATGGTTCTTGTACATATGCATCTACCAGTGAAGTGTATGGGTGCACCAATCCAGCGGCTACAAATTACAATCCAAATGCTACAAAAGATGATGGTTCTTGTACATATCAATTTACCAGTGAAGTGTATGGGTGCACCAATCCAGCGGCTACAAATTACAATAAGTTAGCTACAAAAGATGATGGTTCTTGTACATATGCATCTACCAGTGAAGTGTATGGGTGCACCAATCCAGCGGCTACAAATTACAATAAGTTAGCTACAAAAGATGATGGTTCTTGTACATATGCATCTATGGATCCACATCTAACTAAAACGGTAATAGAAGTTGGAATGGTAGCCACACTTAAAGATGGTTGGTATTTAGCTGATCCTAAAACGGATTATCTTTCCCTAGATTTAAATAATCCATATGAAGGTCCTTATCATTTAATGGAAGATGGTACTTATATGATTGGTGTCGGTGCATTGAATGCCAGTCATACGATAAATCCAAAGGATGTTATTTTTCAAGACTATTCATCTGTATTCATAGATGAGCTTCCTATAGAGGGAGAACCATATGGTTCTCCACCTGAAACCATCCAAGAAGTTAGAGAAATAGTAAGTGATTTATTTTATAAACTTTGGTTTGAAGAGCATACATTAAGTGATGAACAAGTATTGTCTTTACAGACAACTATGCGTGGTGGTCATCCACAAACAGCAGGGAAAGACGGAAGAGCAGAAGGTGAACCATTAGTATTTTATAAAAAAGATAGGAATACATTAGAGAATACAGGGAAGCAGGGGGGTGGAGATTTACAAGGTGAAGAGTTTGAAAATATTTGTCAAGATATTTTTATGAAAAAAATTCCCATCGGTGAAATACAGAACAAATTTACAATATATGAACCACCTGAAGAAGATATAGAAGCACAAGAAGAGCCCATCTCGGGTACTCAGTATTGGAAATTACAACAATATATAATGCGATATAATATTTCTGTTAATGAATGGTATCAAGTAGTTATTGCCGAAGAAGTAATATTGTATGATGAAGAGAATGTGGAAGTAGATTTTCATGAAGATGAGGTGGACTAATGCCGATACGTGTAGTTAGAAGAAAAAGCTATTTCATAAACGTATTAAATTTAAGTCAGTTAACAAAACCTAAAATTGGCACTAAAATAAATCCAGAAAAGGCACGTGAAGTATTAGATACAACTATATTTGAATTATTACCTTATCAAAGAACCAGACAAGATGATGTTGATAAGTTTTTTCAAGATTTTAATAATTTGATTGGTGCGGCGCCATTATTTGATGATATAGATGACGATGGTGCTGGTGAATTTATACCGGATGGCGGAGCAGCAGATTCAGGTTCTCGTATAAGTGAAGGAGATACACCAAGTGCATTCATAACACGATTAGATGACCAAGCAAATAATTTGAATCAAGGTAAAACACTTGAGTCAATGCGAAATCGACTTAACACTTATTTAGGTGATGTTGATAATGTCGTTCAAGAAATTCCAGATCAACGACCCGAATATGAAAATAAATCAAGTGGATTTTTAAAAATAAGAAAACCAAATCAAGCCATTATATTAAGAAATCCAAATGACGAGCTTGAGTTTCAAAAAGAAGTTACTGTAAATAATAATGTTGGCCCATCATTTTTAATGGAAGGTTTTACCATAACTATGTGGGTTAGGTTTGTTGGAAAAACAGGCGGAGGAACTTTGTTTAATTTTGGAAATCCAACATCAGTTGAAAGTCCTTATGGATTTAGATTGGATACATTTACTCATCAAGATGCTGGTAATTATGAAAGATTTTTAAGATTGGTCGTATATGATTCTTTTACTCCAATAACTCATGACAGTCATTTTGGTACATCAGATAACCCCAAGATTGACACAGTTCCAACTGATATTGAATTGAATGCTGGATATCGATATAATTATGTTCAAATTCCAACTGATGATTTAAACGAATGGTTTTTTATTTGTGCGACTTATAATCCAGTAGTTCCTACAGTTGCAGCTATATATGCTGAATTCGTATACGATACACAATTTTGGTTAAATCACAAAGACTCAGATGGAGCACTTGTGGCAAATAGTGAATTGGGCAATCGATGTAAAGTAGAGGTAATCAGTCGTAGTGATTTATTACTAGCTCGTGGATATAAACCCGGTTAATTATAACTTGATGTGGAGTACAGCGAATGGCTACATTTAAGAAAGCTGATGAAATAGCAGTTCCACAATCTGTTGGACACTATACTGCTGGTGATGTCAATACTTCTCATATATTGGGAGTATTTCAACCACACCAAGGTCGTGATTTAATTTATTTCAATCCAAAATTCAATGAAGGTAGTACTGAAATACAGGAAGAACTTGATAAGAGAATATCACTTGGTACTTATACATTAAATAATCGTGATTATTGGGAAAATAATAATTTTAATGAATCAACACTTCAACCTTATTTAACTGAAGAATATGATTACCGAGAAAGTTATAAATTAAAAATTTGGAGTTCAAGACTAGAAAATACACTAGATGGTGATATTGTTTTACCTACGGTGGGTGCGGGAGATGTCATCGGTGCCGGATCTGGTGATTATGATGAATCCAATACTGGTAAATTTTCTATTGAAGTACTACCATTTGTAGTTAATCCAAACAATGATGATATAATTCATTTAGATAGATATTATGATAAGCAAATAAATTTAACCGAATATGAATTAGCAACTGAAGGTAAGATTAATTTAAAATTCGAACCAAAACAATATGGTAGAGTTCTACCAGAAAATCCACCTGCAGGTGCTAACACTTATGGAGAGTCTCAATATTTACAAAATTTTGGTATGAATATTGATATATTTTCAAAACGAGATGGTGTGGGGGATTATTTCGATAATACGATTAGACGACCAGGCATTACAAGTATATCTGGATCAAATGATGGGTGTCATTTGTTTAAATTAAATTGGGATGACGGTACTGAATTAGAACATACGAGCGAACCTAAGTTATTAGAAAATACTGTTTTGTTTGAACACTTTTATGAAAAGCCAGGTTTTTATTCAATAACTGGTGTCATATATAGGGTAAAAGATGGAAAAATAAAAACTTGGGAAAAATTTCAAACCAATATATTATTAAATCCATCTCCAAATTATGAATTGAATTTACATGATTATAGTAATTTTGCTTCAATAGGCGGAATCGATAAAAATTCAACATTTGTAAAATCATTATATAATATGGTTGGTATTAATCCATTACCACCGTATAGTAGTGCTGGAGCAAGTGAAGAAGTAATAGAAGAATTAAACACACTTGATAAAATACAAATTTTAAACGTATTGGGTAAAGTTAACTATACATCAATTCAACCATATCACAATTTCTTATCACCATATCAAACTCCAAATGATGATAGTGACAGTTATGTTTTTGGATGTACCGATGATACTTCGGGTAATGTTGAATTAGACGCGAACGGCAATCTCGTTACAGATATTAATGGTAATTTACCTCGTGATAATTTAAATTTACGAGAAGGAGAAGAGGGGTATGATACTGGATATATGGCTACACATTATAATCCAGATGCAACTGTTGATGATGGTACTTGTATTTATACTTATAATGTAACTTTAGATGCATACCCTTCTTCTGTCGTATTAGATGCTGAAGAGTACGATCTTGACTTAGATACCCCAGTTGAACCATATGTAAATCTTACATTGTGGGATTCTGCGGGTGATGGTTGGTTTGGTATGTCTGGTCAGTACAATAATGCTAGCCTTACAATAAATGGTGTTAACTATACGTTAGGACAGAATGTTTATGAACAAACAATTCAAGTACAATTAGACGGTGGAACTTATGACTGGTTATATGAAGTGCCTTGGTATCTTGATAATAATGTAAGGAAATATGTTTCATATCAGGATTATGAAAATTCATGGCAAGTATCACTTCCAGATAGTTATGACACTATATTACTTGAAGGTAATGGTGCAGATCAAACAAATGGTACTGTAGCTGGGACTTTTGTTGTTCCTGATCAGGAAACAGAAGTAACTGAGTATTCTTTTATTATGCCTACGCCAAGAATTGATGATTCATCAATTATCAATCCGAGTATTATTAATGCTCAACAAGATATTGAAATTAGTCTTAATTATTTAGAAAGTATTGCACCATTTGAAACGAGTGGCAATCCTAATGAAATAGATTATAAATTTAGAGGTTGGTTTGATGGAAGTCTTGTAAATCAATCTAATGCTTATTCAATTGAAGGTATTGATTCAATTTTTCAAAATGAAACTATTACGAATTTTAATGTAGATGAAAATATTCATTTAATTGCAATATATGAATATGATGATACAAGACCACCACCACCAGTTTCATCTGTAGAATTGATATTGGGTAATGGAATAGATTTTCCTTTAGAGTCTATCAATGTAAGATATATGCCACCGGAAGAATTGCCAGTACCAATGGACATTGTTTCTTTTGAAATTGTAAGGTCTTATAGTACTTGGAGTCATGGCAACAGCACCAGACATAGCGAAATTATACATACACAAGATTTTCAAATAAACCACGCAAATGAAGCTTATAATCATCTTGATGTAGGTTTAGATCCACTTATAGAATATACTTATAGTGTTTTTGCCGTAGATGATGTCGGTAATAGAAGTACAGAGGTTTCTAGTACAGAAACTCCTATAGCTGATATTCCACCGGCTACACCTGCAGTCGAAGGCCTGATTAATCAAGAATCTGTCGATGGATACAAATATGTAGAGTTTACTTGGACAGTATTAGATCCAAATGACTCGGCCAGTGATATACAAGGTATTGTCGCTGATGGGACCTCTACCTCCTTTCCATTAGTTGGTGACTTTAGTCATTATGTAGTTCGTAGAACACAAATTGGTCCTCCAGGTGGAGCCCTGGACGGTGATGTTGTACTTTATCCACTTATTACTAGTTATGCTGAAGGTCCTCGCCCACATGACGACATTAATATTGGAATCTTTACGGATGCCACGGTTGAATATGATGGACCATCATACATATATCAGGTTGCGTCGGTTGATATTAATGATCATCAAAGTCCTTATAGTCTTGAAATGGAAATACTTCCAAGTCTAACTGCAGATATTGGTTTCATAGATTCTGCCACGTGGATGGAGGGTATTCTATCAGTTCGTCCACCAGGTATTCGTTTGATTTGGCCCAGGGTATATTATGCATCCACTCCACCAGATGCATTTGGTGTAAGTTTTTCAGAGGAATTTAACCCATACCTGAATGAGCATCAGGACGGAGGTAATTATATAGGTTTTGAAATACAGAAAAAAGCAAATGGTGAATGGACAAGAAATGGTGTTACAATAGAACCTGATACTTGGCAAACAATAGGGCCATTTTATAAAAGTGACGTGGACTGGGGCGAAGTAGATGAAGATTATGGTGCAGCAGGATCTGATGGTGCTGAGTGGGAGCTCCCACATATTAATTATCAAGTAAGCGGTCTTCTTTTCCTTTTTCCAGAACTCGGACCTTATGAAGATAAGTATCCAAACCTTCCAGTTTATCCTGAGAGAGCCTCAAATAAAATGAGTAGTTTTAGCTCTGAGTTTTATGGCCATTCCAACGATTCCGTTCAATATGCGGATCTCGACAGTACTGATCAAGATAATAATACTTTTTATGATGATGGTTGGGAAGAAAAATGGGGTACTTTAGTACCAGGTTTAGAATATCAATATCGAATACGAAATATATCTACAGACATAATGGACGTAGATTTACCAATATACTTTGGAAATTGGGCTGAGAGTCCAACTGTTTTGATACAAGAATCTGCCCATGAAGACTTTGGTGGAGAGGATACAACTGCACCAATTATAGAGTATCAGGCTAACAGTACTTTACAATCGGCTATCCCTTCATTAACAAATGAATATGCTGTTGATTTGACGATTCGAGTAGGTCCACCAAATGGTGCATTTGGACTATATGATTATGATTATTTTAAAATAGCAGTACGATTACCAGCTGGTTCTTTGGGTGGAAATGATGCAGTGTATCATAATGGTGATGATTATACAACTGAAGAGTCATATATTGAAATATCATCTCCACCTAATGACGAATTGGTAGAAGGGCAACTACTTACATATCAAATAACTAATTTAACACAAACAACCCACCCGCATATGTTTATCCTACAAATAGTTGATACGAGTGGAAATGAATCAGATGCATCCCAAGGAGGAAGTCACACTAATTCTAATAATTATATTTATCCACCCGCCGCTATACCAGAATTTCCAAGTGGAACTCCACCTGCAAATCCAAGTTGGGAGGCGGGAACGATATGGGTAGATGATGATGGAAATACTTGGCAATATGTTTGGTTTACTTGGGCTCAAGTGGGTGGAATAGGAGATGGTTTGACTACACCACCACAGTATGGGTGGTTATTCATTTCATTTGGAGGCGGATAAGTACTATGTCAATTATACACAATGGATTCATAGATAGAAAATTCCACGACTCATTCAAGGATACGGGATTGAATGATGTAGATATCTCTACGACTAAAATGTACAAAGGTGTTAAACCAATGTGGCAACAATTGGGGTTTGATTCAAATAATAAAGATAGACCAAATAGTATATTTTATTGGAATAACATAATACCAAGAAATTATACATTTGAAAATGTTACTGGAATATATACTAATCCTGTTTTAGTACCTGAAGAAGAATATGGTGTTGGTATAGCAAGTGGTTCAAGAACACCAAGAACTTCTTATACAGAAATAATTATAAAAGAAAATGAAGCTCAAGAGTGGAAAGGTACAAATGAATTCACCCAATCATATTATTATCCAGTTTTACCAAGAATAAACAATTTTGGAAACTTTGAAGAAAATATTAATGTTGAGAATTCATATGGAAGTAGTTCAATAGCACCAATTACAAATTTAAATGAACAGGATAATAATTTAATTCTAAATATTGATTTCGACCAAACCACTACAGATGACTTGATTGACAAGACAAATTTAAGTAAAATTCATTATAATCAAGATTTTGAAGTTTCACTTGATAATGATCTAAGATTAAAAACCAATACTTTAATCATACCCGATGGTATAGAAAAGAATAATTCAGACCAGGCGTTTTAATGGCATACGAGAAGAGAATTACTTATCCTAAAATAAAAAAACCTGGTATTTATCCATCTGGTTCTATAAAAGAACTGGGGTTAGACAATGACTTAGAAAAGTTTTCATTGGGTAGTTGGTCGGATGTTGATAAAAAAAATAAACAATTGTGGTTCGGTTTACCGCCAGCTGAATTAGTTGGAGATATTACAGATACAACTAGTCCTTTTAATTTGGCATTTGAAAACAATATTACACTGGATGGTGCCGCTGATAATCAAGGGACCCATACAGATTTTAAAATAATTGATTATAATGATTTTACTTATTTATTCATATTAACTACAAATGGAAGGGTTCGGAGGTTTGTACTTCAAGATGATGGTACATGGCTCAGGCAAGATCAAGGAACTGAGGACAATTCAAATTTAACCGGCGGGGATCTCCCAGGCTTGGAGGGCCGTTGGAAGGCATTTGATTTTAATCCTGATGGTACTAAATTTTATGTAGCAGTTATCGTGGGATTAAAAAACAAAGCAGTATTTGCACAATATAATTTAGCAAATCCATTTTCTTTTTCATCAGGAGTTACAAAAGTTTTTGATACTCATGATGTAGGATCATCTATTTCCAATGCTATCTTTGAACCGGTGTCTATAAATTTTGGAGATAATGGAACTAAATTATACATATTAGAAGGTGGTAGTGGTATTATATGGCACGATACCGCTACAACAAATCACACAAACACTATGGTATCTACATATTGGCAAGGTTTCCCATTACATGAACACGCGTGGAAATACCTAAGAGGTGGTAATTTAATTCAAATAAATTTAGATCAATCTTATCTATTTCAAACACAAGATTTTGATAATGAAGGGACTTTAAGACGAAAAACTATTCCATTAAGATTAAAAACAAATGATACGATGTTACAACAATCTACAAGAACTCCCTATATGGATCAGAATTTTGATAATAATGAAGTGTATTTACCTACGGATGATATTGCTATACAAGATATAGGTACGAATGCTGACTTGATAGATAATAATCATTATTTAACTTATCCAGTTGATATAGAATTCAGTCAAGATGGTAATTACTTGTTTGTACTTTATAATGGTTATTATAGTTATGAAGCCAAAGCATTTGATCCTGATATTAACTACGAATCTTATTTAAAGCAACATTCACAAACTAGAATTGTTAGATATAAATTAACAACGCCATGGGATGTAAAAAGAACAACGATGAGATCAAGACCAGATGTAGTGATATATCCACCTGATCCACCACCAGAAATTGACTTTAACTTGGGGTATCTTGATGGGGGAAATAGAGGGGATGAAGATGGCTATAATCAACAAGATTATAATGAACGAGTCGACCAGTTTACCGAAAAATTTGAAAATATAAAAATATCAAATTTTTTATTAACTAATTTACAAAGTGAACCGATAGCGACAACCGATAGCCGATATTATGGAACTCAATATAAATTCCAATTGAGGGGAGATCAAAATTTATTGGTAATGAATAGAAGATTGGGCTTACCAGAATTTGACGTACCAATAAATTTTGATACATTCATGTTTGACCCCCAAGTCCAATCGACAAACCCAGGTTATAATGTTCAGTTATTTGGCATAGATGATATTGTAGAAACTGATAGAATTAATAATGATCCTGATAATATTCTTGAAGAAATTGATTATTATTTAAATACAAAATCATCGGGCAGCCAAGAAGAACTTTTATATTATGATATAGGATCAAATAAAGATTCTTTTTTAACTACATCATATCCTTTAAAAGTTGAATTAAACATAGATATATATCTTAGGTCTACTGGAGCTTATCAAGATTTTGATAATCAAATAGAAGTAGCGGGTAATAATATTCCGGAGTATCCTGAGGGATTTAGTGATACAGATTTTTTAACAGGAGTTTCTACTTCCAATATGTCAGCAACTTTTCCAGAAGTAACATTAGCACAGTCATATTTTACATATCAAGTAATAGATTGGGGAGATGAGAAAGTTAAAATTGATGCGATAGAAAATAGTTTTTATTTTAATCACTATACTGAATCTACAGAAGATTATTCAATTAAAAAAAATATATTAACACAAATACAGAATACTAAATCAATAGAAGAAATAACAACTCATGTGTATAATACTCCAGGCGTAAAAAGTATAAAAATACTCGTTTTTAGATACACACGAGATAGGAGATTTTTAATTCAAACAACTTTAATGACAAGAAACATTGTAGTAAATGATGGGGCAGCATTAAGTCAAGATTTTAAAATATTTGGTGGAACTGATTTTAATTTTTTACCATTTAAAACAAAATATATAGGGGAAGACGAAAGACCACTTGAAGCAATCATAGGTGGATTAGATGATGATTCCAAATATAATACTTCAGTAGAAAAAATAAAAAAAGATGATAACTTTATTCAAGATGATTATTTAGAAAGAGTATCCAGTAGAGATTTTATTAATAATTTTAATAAAGGATTATATGGTGAAACGCCAGGTCAATTAGATTTATCCACGACACGTGTGTTTAAAAAACCACATGACATTTATAATTTTTTGAATCTTAAAGCCGGAGTGATGAATCAAATTACCGGAAGTGGATTTCTTCAATTTAATAATATATTTTATGATAGAAAACTTAAACTCAATAGTTTTGCTACTGATATATTTATAGATGATGAGAATTGTATTATTGAATTGGTTCCACAAGAATTAGAATATTTAACTATTCCAAATGAAGTCGGAACAAATGCAAAGGCAATTTTAATTGGAGATTATAAAGTAAATCAACCTAAAGATGGAGCAATACAACGAGAAGGCGTGATGCAAACACCAATGTTGGAAAAAAATCAAGATAAACAGGCATTTTAATGGAAATATTAACCACATATAATGACGATACTTTACAATTGATATCAGATGGCGAGTCATACTCACTTTCTGGCTTTGATTCAAGTGTTAATAAAATTAAATTATCTGTGTTTTCTGATGGGGGCGGTTTTTTAGAAAATGACGATTTAACACAAGACTTAGATTTTTATATTTCAAACAATCAACTGTTTTTAAAACCAAATGAATTTTTAGACAATGAAGGCTTTAGTGAAGGAAATTATAATTTACAATTTGATTTTATAACTCGTTATCCAGAAGAAGATTTATTTTATATTTCTGAAATATCACCAAGTCGAAAAGAAATACGATTAAGTTTAAATCCACCAGGTTCTAGTGAAGGAATTAGTGAATCTATAATTACAACTATTATTTCATTTTTAAATGAAAATCAAGATGATTATAATTTTAATTCTTTTTTAGAATTAAGTCAAGGTAGATTAATTCCAATAAATAGTTATGCGGTTGATACTGTTAGTCAGGATAAAAGGACTTTAATATTAAAATTAAATCAAACACTACCTGGTGATGTTCAAATATTAAATAAAGATTTTAAAATAGCAAATAAGTTTTTATCATCACAAACCGAAACAATATTTTTTATTGACAGGGAAAGGTTGGCAATATCCGGATTGGGATTAGATATTGATGAAGGATATTCCACCGAAGACACCACAATTATTGATTCATATTCGAATTATAATGATTTAACAGGTTCTTTCGGTAATGATCCTTTTGATGAATTAAATAGACAACGGAAAGATATAAATCTAAATATTGATTATAGTAAATTATCAAATCACGTTTTCTTTGGTTCAGCCGAATCTAAATTAAAAAACTTTAAAGATAAGGCAGTTAAACTTGAAGGTCTATATGGTCAAATAAATTCTTTATTGGCATTTTCAAGTAGCAAAAATATTATTGACAAAAGAAAAGATTTATTTAAACAAGCTAACGGTATTCAAGATAATTTTACTCGTTATGAATATTTTCTTTATAATGATGGTCAAAATTATTCAACTGCATCCGCTCCTGGTATTGGAAGTAATTTAGCCGGAACGGATTTCAGTAATAGGTTCACTTATGCGAATCCTTTAACCAAAACTATAGATTCCGAAGGATTTGATACCGTATACAAAAAGACAACTGATAGTAATTTTTTACATTTATTTACCGATGTCTATAATGCAGAAAATCCACCATTCTATAACACCAATAAAGCCGTTTATTTATCTTTCATTATGAGAGCACATACGGGAAGTATAGCATCACCTGGGAGTAATTTTAATTTAACACTCGATGGTGGTAATGCAAATATTAATTATGATTCCGATATAAGTACTGGTCTTTATCCATATAATAATTTTGGAAGACAATTACCATTTGATGCATTTAGTGGTTCCGCAATATTAAATCCAACATCTACTGGATCTAATTATCAAAGATATATTTTTAAAGGAGAACAGTTGTATTGGAGGCCTGATGATAGTGCATCTTTATGGTACTTGGATGAAGGATATGATGTAGAGAACATATTTGATTGGACAACTAGTTCAACTGAGTATGAAATACTATCAGGTTCAAATGTAATATCTGCTTCAACAAGTGGAAGTTTTGGTGATGGGTATGCTTATGGTATAATAGACGGGTGTGGTTTACATAGACCTTATTTTTTTCCAAATACTATACTAGACGATGGTTCAAATATTAGTGGCCCCGTTACAGCATCCATTATGCCTCAAGGCGATTTATTTCCAGTATTTATGAATTCACCAAGTTCATCAAATGCGTACTTTACAGATGTAAAAGTTTCATACAACAACCCAACCGACATACATCCATTCAGTAATATCTATAGACCACCAAGTGGTAGTTATGCTGGTTCAACTACGTGGAATACTTGGTATGATGCATTACTAACTACTGCACAAAATTACGATAATGATAACATACATTCATTAGTTAATAATTTACCAGTCTCTTTACGAATTGATGACCAACATCAAACATTAAGAGGTTTTGTAAATATGTTAGGTGAGCAATTTGATTTGTTGAGAAATTATATTGATAATTATCAAAATTTTTACAAAATGGGATATAAGAACCCCAGTTCAATACCTGATAATCTTTTACCCATTATTGGTGATTCAATTGGTTTTGATTTGATGAATCCATATAGTGGTAGTATTACGAATTATTTAGACAGTAATGAAGGCGATAGTATTGATGGAGTTGGTATTAAAGGTGTTATAAATTCATTGTGGAAAAAAATACTTAATAATGTATTGTATGTTTATAAGACAAAAGGAACTATGGCGTCTTTAGAAGCATTAATGAATTTATATGGGTTTGATGCTGATTCTTTTAAATTAAGAGAATATGGTGGTTCAACTGAAGAGCATAATCCAACTGTTGTTGATAATACATCAGCTGATTTATTAAATGGTTTAAAAACGACAGCTGGTAATATAGGATTTATTAGTGAAACCGTACCGTTTCCAATGTTGAATTTAACAAGTGGTTCGGATTATTTAGCATTGGATTGGTGGACAAATAACGCTAATCCAAATGGAATAGAATTCGTATTTCATGCCGGTAAATCAACAAACACACAAACCATATTAAGATCAAGTGGCTCTAATGATTATTGGGATTTAAGAGTAGTACCATCTGGTTCATCAAATACAAAAGGAAAGCTTGAATTTAGATTAAATTATAAAGAAAATGTATCCAGTGCAATCGGTACAAATCATATTTCCATGTCAACCGATTATATCAACAATATAATGAGTAATAATATTTTCAATGTAATGTTACAAAGAAATGCAGTGACTGCAAGTAATGCACTTGTAGATTGTAATTTTTCACAATCTTATCATATGTTTGTTGCTCGTAAAGACGATGATCAAATTAGAAATGTACAATTCATAAGCATGTCATCACATGATGTGGTTTCACTATCGGGTTCAAACATAAATCAAAATTTTATTACATCATCCGCATTAACGAGTCAGAATTTATTTATGGGTGAAACCTTAAGTGGTTCAGTCGCTGAAATTAGAACATGGAATAGTTATGTCAGTATGTCAAAATTTAAACAACATGTTTTAAATTATCATAGTTTAGTTGGAGGTACTGCTACTTCTGGTATTGATTGTTTTTATAGATTTAGATTAAACGAAAATATACCTAATTGGAATAGACATCCTGATAAAGCAAATTTAAAAATTTATGATTCTAACCCACAAAATACCCAAGATTATAGTCATTTGATTTCTACACAACCAAGTTTAAATTATAGAACCTTTATGACGGAACAAACTTTTTATAAATTTAATGTTAGAGGAACTCATAATTTTCAAAATGATAATCAAACAAATTTAGGTCCAAAATTAAAAATAGTTGGTACATTAAATCCCGATACACCAACTGTAACGGAACCATATAATGAAACTACAAAAAAACAAACGTCTTATGAAATTGGTCGCTCGGTTTCTTATGTGCAGGCCGTAGATTCATTAATAATAAATTTAATGTCAGATTTTAATTTAGCTGATTATCTTGAAGATGGAACAATGGATGGAATTTATAGTGATTTGATAGATTTGAGGAAACAATTAATTAGTGATAATGTTATTCAAATTGATGTTGTTAAAAATTTAAAAGCCGCTGAATCTATTTTAAACAATTCTGTAATAAAGAATTTACGAACACTTTTACCGGCCAAATCAACATTAAGATTTTCATATGATGTACAAAATGATATGTTATATCGTTCAAAAATAAAAAATGCAATATTACAAACTCAATTAAATCCAAACTTAGTAGTGGGTGATATAGGTTCTGCAACGTTTGAACCTGATGTATCTTCAAATGCAAATCAAAATTATAAAACCGCTACATTGGATATGTCAGATGATGAATTAACTACAAATGCATTTGCAAATCAAAATGTTAAAAATACAACCATTGATATATTAAATGATGAAGTGAGCTTAACTTCAATTCTTAATGAAAATGTAAAAACAAATCATTCGAGTCCATTAGATATAGTTGATTTATCAAATTCAAAAACAGAATCCATTTATATGGCTGAACCTGATTTTACAAGTATATTGTTTGGTAGTAAAAATGAATTTTATAAGAATTGGGGAACTTCAGAAGATAATACATTTTATTTTCATAGAAATAATCAAGGAACGGATGGAAATTATAACACCTATAAATACGAAACCAGATTTACATTTCCAACCATAGGTGATACTGAAGAATTTCATCCCGTAAGTGGTACTTATGAAGATAGAACAGGAACAAATGCGAAACAACCTTATAATCATCATGACAATTTTAGACATTTTTTCAATAGACAATTTATAGATAGTGGGGGTGGTTATACCTATGCTTCTTATTTTGGAGTAGGTGCTGGTACAATCGGTAATGCACCTAAAGATGGTCGAATGGTAGGTAGAACAAGATTTTTTAGTTCTTCAAATGGAGAGATATTTTATCCATCAAATCATTATATTTATGCCAGAACAAGTAAAGATGTGTTGGATAATTTAATTTATAAAGGAACTCAAAATGATGGATCAAGTCCAACTACTGATCCAATGAATTTAGATCCACAAAGAACAGTTCCGGCTTATACGATTGATGTGGGTGGTTCAAGCACTAAAACTAGATTAGTAGTAAAAAGACAATGAAGACTAACATAAAGAAATTAAAAGTAATTAGGTAAAAAATAATTTGAATATATTTATATTAAACAAGGATTAATGTTATGGGAATATTAGACAATGATACCGTCATAGTAGATGCTATCTTAACCAAGGCTGGTAGACAAAAATTAGCAGCAGGCCAAAATCTTGGAATTAGGAAATTTTCATTTGGTGATACTGGAGTTGATTACACACTTTATAACCCAAACCATCCCAGCGGTTCGGATTCTTATGGTAGTGCTATAACTTCACTTCCTATGGTAGAGGCAGTTCCTCATACTAATGTATTTTTGCGTTCAAAACTTTATGGGATAAATGAACGTGATGTTCAAAATTTTTCTTATATTGAAGTAGATTCAATATACAATATGAATAAACAATCAAATCAAGCTAAAAGTCAAAAAGTAAAGATTTTTCCACAACTATACCCCGAAACTCCAGGTGCTGACCCATTATTTGATGTTCAAATAAATGATGGTAGAGGACTGCAGGTGCTTGACGTAGCAAATGTCATTTGGGAATGGGAAGGAACTGGTACTCCAGATTATGATTATCCAGACCCTGTTGTGGCTCATGTGATAGGAGTAAAAGAACTTGTATTGCAAGCAAAACCTGGACAATTTACAGCTGCTAGAAATAATATTGGTCTTGAATTCACTCGAAATGGACCTGTAGGAGCAGCAGCTGCTTTTGCTATTTTGAATGTTGCGGCAAATAGTAATAAATAAGGATAAGGCAAAGAAATATGTATAAAGATCTAAATCAAGCAGAAGATACTGTATTAACACAAATAACTGTAACTAATGGATTTTTTGATGGTGGTGTTGGTACACTTGCTGGTTCAAACTTTACAACTGCATCCTTATCCACGACTCAAAAATCCTATTATTATAATGTACAATATAATTCAAAAGATCATTTTGGTGTTACTTATGGTCATATTGGTGGTAGCGGTAGTGCTGAACAATCCACGACCGTTGAAGGAACTACTCAGGCAATTTATAAAGAATTTTTTAATGTTCTTGAACCCGATAGTGTAAAATTAAGAGATGAAACTGGATTTTTAATCGTAGATGGTACTAATGGTGCTAATGCAGTATCACAATCTGATTGTTATTTTATCTCCGCGGAAAGATTACAAATGAAAGATAGATTGAATCCTGGTACATGGACAATTACATTATCTGGTTCAACTACTGCTGGTACGGTTGGAACTTCACTTTCTTTAACAGACAATAGTAAAACAACTAGTCCAAGTGCTGCGCCATTTGGTCAACGATATGATATTATTTCTGGATCTGCTGGTTCAGCTATAGGTAGTAATAAATATGGTTTCTTTTATCCCGATGCTGGAGTATTTGTTTTAAGTGTATCTGCTGTATCTGCAAGTTTACCTGGTGATGCAGAATTTAAAACAAGTGGCAGTTCTCATACAGGAGGTGGTACTGGATTAGCGCCAGATACAAGAGTTAATACGGCTGCTGATAATGCTTGGAAATTAACAAGAGCGTTAGAATTGGGTACAGTAACGCTTCGTTCTGAAGAAAAACAATATATTTACGATTATTTTTGTAGAGCAAAGACAACTGAATTTAATTTATCAAATAATGCAACTTTTTGGAGTGGATCGAATTGGCAAATAAGACATAGTGATATGGTAACTAATCCTCAGACATATATAACTGAAGTTGGGCTTTATGATAATTCTAATACTTTAGTAGCAGTAGGTAAATTGAGTTCTGCGTTGAATAAAAACTTTAGTTCTGAAGCAATCATAAAAGTAAGACTTACTTATTAATGTTATGGAATGTTTAAATATTTCACTAATGACCAAAAAAATACTTATGAGTTTAAATCTCATAAAACTTATAAGTTAAATCAATCTAACATAACTCGACATCAGTTTTTATCTGCTTCGAGTCATTCTACATCAGCTAGTTATTATCATTTTGCTCGTATAAATTTTTACCTGAGTGGTTCTGATTATACTGTTAATAATCCTTTATTTAATAGAGTGCCAACTATTGGTGATAAAAAACAACCTGGTATATTTTTAAATAAATTTTATTCAACAGGTTCTTTATGTTTTATTTCTCAATTACAATTCAATGAAGGAATAAAAAAGGGTTCATTTAGTTTAACTGATAACTCAACAGCGGCAACAATTAAAATAGTAGATGATAATAAAGGAAATCTTTATTCAACAAATGCTACTTATTCACAATCCATAAGTGCACTATCATCATCGGATAATTATGTTGGTAATATATTTTACGATATTGGAGCATTCACGATAATGGAAACGGCATCATTTAATGGTAGTGTTAATTATTCAGATGTTACTTCTGGAAATTATAATGTAGAATATCAAGGAACTAATACTATTACAACTTATGAATGGGCATGTGAAGCATTACCAAATGAATTAAATAATACAACAAATGTCACGGCTTATCATTCTAATGGACTTGGGCAATTAAAAGACAATTTAACAGGCAGCAACGTTCCAACTTACATAACAGAAGTTGGTTTGTATGATGATCAGAATACATTAATGGGTTGTGCTAGGTTATCTAAACCAATTCCAAAAAGTACAAAAATTCCAATGAGATTCTATGTTAGAATGGATTATTGATATATTTATTAACATAACAATAGGAGTTTATTATGAAAAATATAATCAAATGGGTACTTTCCCTTTTAATCTTTTTTGCGGCTGTTCCACCTGTACAAGCTAGTGATTTGAACAATAGTGCTGGAATGGAAGAAATAAAGAAGAAGAAGAAGAGTAAGAAGAAGAAGATTAAGAAAGGCAAAAAGAAGAAAAAAGGCTTCTTTAGCAAATTTAAGGGGGCTAAATAAAATGGATTTTTTAAAGAAACACCTCGATAAAATTTGGGGAATAGTGATTGGATTTGTGGTTGGATTTTTAGTAGCCGGTTGGGCATCAAGTGCCGGCGTATTAACTGGATTCTAATCATGAATAGTCCAATTGCAAAATTTGTCAATTGGCAACTTTCAAGTGGTCAACTTGACCATTGGACATCCTATCATATAGCAGCTGGTCTGTTTATTGCTAAGGTAGCTCAATGGTTAGGATGTTCAGATTTATGGGCAGTCTTATGGGTGGTTA
>Ga0209128_1000658_pt1 | contig 25518 bp, 17 predicted proteins | sample ETNvirnome_6_100_FD_184072 | JGI IMG/M metagenome (GOLD analysis project Ga0209128, IMG submission 184072) | Marine viral communities from the Pacific Ocean - ETNP_6_100 (SPAdes) (version 2) | ecosystem: Environmental > Aquatic > Marine > Oceanic | place: Pacific Ocean | collected 2013-06-19 | reverse complement strand
CCGCGCTGGCTGCCGGCGCGGAGGGGGTCCGATTATGCGTAGCCTGGGGGGGCTGATTTTGCGTGTCGTTTTCGTTAGTAGTCGGTGCCCCACGGATAGTCCCCTTCAGGCCATCGGACTGGCCGCTGCTCTGCTGGCCACCCGTATGGTCAGACTCGCTGCCGCCTTCCGCCATACCGAGACGTTCAGCCCGGAGCTTCTGCGTCATGGAACCGCCGAAGGAGCCGTGACTGGCATTGTAGTCACCCATGATCTTGCCACCCATGGTTTCACCTGCTGCCTTCGTCAGGTTCTTCATGGTCTGTCCAGCGTGAGCCATGCGCCCAGCACCCAAAGCGGCACCGCCCGATGGCGAGGCGGTGCCCGGCATGGGAAGCGGCCCTGTTCCACCACTTGGCGAGCTACCACCGCCTGGCGAACCACCTGCTGGAACGCCCAGGAAGGAACTGCCACCGGACGACCTACCACCTGGAGTTGCCGCCGAGGCGAGCGCTCCACCGCCACCGAGCTGTTCACCGGCCAGCTTGGAGGCTTCACGCACGGCCATAGCGCCGCCCGCAGCGCCTACAGCAGCACCTACCGCTACAGACCCGGCAGCCCTTGCCATGCCACCTACTGTCGGCGTTGCACTACCGAGAGAAGCCCCGTTGATGATTCCCTGCACCGCATCTGGAATCATCTTTACCAGAATAGCCATCATCAACAGCACACCGATAATGGCGAGAATGGCCCGGAACGACTCGTGATCCTGATTCACTGCCCACTGGTGAATGAATTGTTCACCCGCGCCGATGACCAGGAACATGACATAGAGCTTGGCACCGATGCTGATGGTGTAGGTGATGTACTTTTTGGCGTAATCCACCGTCCACTGCGAACCGCCAAAACCAAGAAGCACGATCCCCGCTGCCGTAACCACGTACATTTCAGCCAGCACGAAGAAAGCATAGGCGGCAATCAGCGTGTACAGGATCACAACGGGGAGCGCCAGGATGGTGTAAGCAATCCGGCTTAGGCCACTGCCTGCCGAAATAACATCGCCCCCAAGGGTAAACCCGCGCTCCAGGATCTCCGGAACACTCAGGCTCAGATTGGTGCTGGTAGCCTGGCCACCTATCCAGATCCAGCCCCTGATCATGGTCTCGGCCAACTGTTGACCTCCTTGTATCAGGAACAGGAAGAATCCGGTGAAGATCACTAGCCGGACGAACTCCGCCACGAATTCACCCAAGTCAGCATTTCGCAGTACCATCTGGCTTGCCGACCAGGTATAGGAAATTACGGCAAGAGAAAGCAGCAACCAGGTCGCCACTTGCTGCAAAGGGGCATACCACAGTGCCACTGAGTCTCGGAATCCTTGCTGAAGCTCACGGATTATGTCCCCATCGGCGGCAGCAACTGGCCCACAGAGCAGTAGCAGAGCAGCAGGAATGACTAGATGCAACCAAGGTTTCATCGCTTGTTACTCCCATCTCCTGAGCCGAATAGGTCATCTTCAGTGATTGGTCTTTGAGCGGAAGGGGCGTTGTCACGCGGTATAGTGGCGCGCTCCCAGGCGGCATCCTCTTCGGCCTTGTCGAGTTTCCATAAAGCTGCGGCGGTGGCAATGCTCGCTACTAGGACAGCAATGACAATCAGAGTCTTGGTACTGAAGCTCATTACTCACTCCTCAAAATAGATCGTCCGCATGGATAGGCTTTTGACTGTCGGGGTCGTTGTCTCGTGGTTCAGTGGCGCGATGCCAGGCCGAGTCGTCTTCCGCCTGACGATCCACCTGACCGCCTACATGCGAGGCCTGTAGCTGAATTTGCGCCATCTGAAGTTGCCGAAGTTTCTGAAGTTGCTCCACTTGCAGGGCTGCGATAGCACCACCGGCTTCCAGTAATTGCCTTTCGCCTCTAGCGCTTTCTATTTGGTGTTCAATCGCTCTTAATGCGGAGTCCTCACGCGAAAATTGTGCGGCCTGCAGGCCAGCCGCTCGAAGAGCACCCCGCACGCTATCGTGGTTTGTTTGTGACCACTCCCGATAACGAACCGCATAGTCCTTATGGCTCCCTTTATTGCTTTGGGCGTAATAGTCGAAATCTCTATATCCTCGCTGGTAGTCTTCATCTACCTGGCCTGAGCTATAGGCAATGGCTCGTCCGGTGGCGACGATGTCAGCAAGGTCTTGAAGGTCGGAAAGCGCCTGTTGCTTGATATGCTCCGGAAGACTGAGAAAGTTTTCGTACATGATTTCATATTGGCGGATGGTATATGCAAGACTCTCAGCTTCGCTGATGGCAACATCAATTAGCTCCGCATTGTTGAGAAGTTGAGTGGGTTCAGTCGCCCCGGTAAATCCGCCTCCTCCTGATACTACTTGGCTGGATTGAGCGGTGAGGAATATGAAAATTAGTGCGGTGGTGAGTTTTTTCATGGCTCACGACTCCCGATTAGTTTTCTAATGTAAACAGTGAATTGATTGTATTTAATTGGCATCTCACCTTTTTTATGAAGATGCTCCCAGATGTCTATGGCGTTGTATCCATTGTTTAGTGCTTCCTTGATTTCCTCCTTGTGTTTGAGAAAAGCATACCGTCCATGCGTTTTAGATTTTTCCTCTCGTCTCTTCTTTAAGCCTTCAATTAAGTCCATGTCGGCTATTCCTGTACTGCAGGTATGGTGTGGTTTTGGTTTGCCTAGATATGTTTTTTGATTGGTTTATGTGTCGTTGTCAAGGGTAGCTTTATTTGAAGAGAAGTTTGGCGAAGTTTGCCGCATTTTGTGTGTATTATGATTCATAAATTAGATATTTTGGCGCACTAAAATAGTGTCGCCTACTCAGTGTGAATATTTTGATTCACGATCAATGGAATATGGCGCAAGGGTTATGCAATGCATTGATTATGCGTTTCGATATGGACATAGTGAGCATCGTTGTAGCTGTGTTGCAGCGAGGGAGGCGGGCAGGATGTGTATTTGCTATACCGCCGCAAGCGTCGATCTAGCAAGTACCCACAACTTACTCACCTGCCGGCTCGACGTATCCTGCTCTCCGAGGGTGCTGCTGTCGCAGCCAGCGGCTACCGCCGCATCAGCAAAGGATAAAGAGAATGGGTAACGAAACCAGGAAGAGAACCACGCATATCATGGTCCGGGTTAGTCCTGATGAAAAAGAAGCGATTGCACAGGCGGCAGCCAAGTGTGATTTGAAGGTCCCCACTTATTTGCGTGAGTTAGGACTAGGCTATGCACCAAAAAGTACCGTTGATGCACAGGCGTTTGAACAGTTGGCAAAGCTTTATGGTGATTTAGGCCGCATGGGTGGTCTTTTGAAAATGTGGCTGTCTGATGGGTCCCGGTCTGCCTACGGAAATCATCTCGGGGTCCCAGAGTTAGTTAATAGAATAGGCGAACTTCAGCAAGAGATTAGAGAAGTGGCCAAAGGCATGTATTGAATAAAGACCCTAAGGCTTTTCAGGCCGGTCTTGATATTGGTAGGTCGCTTGTCCTCTTGCTGCAGCAGCTCTCCCATGGATGTATGATCGTCGCAGTCTTGGTATTTGCCTATTCATAAGGGGGCATCGTGAACACGGAGAGTCACTCTCAGCTGGCGGCCTTCATCTGGTCCGTGGCGGATCTGCTGCGCGGCGATTTCAAGCAGTCCCAGTACGGCCGCATCATCCTGCCCTTCACCCTGCTGCGGCGCCTGGAGTGCGTGCTGGAGCCCACCAAGGCCGCGGTGCTCGACGCCGCCCGCGCCCACCAGGCCAAGCCCGAGGCGGTGCGCGAGAAGCTGCTGCTGCGCGCGGCGGAGCAGCCCTTCTTCAACGCCTCTCCGCTGGCTCTGGGTACGCTCTCCGATACCCAGACCGCCGACGACCTGATGAGCTATGTGCAGTCGTTCAGCCAGGACGCTCGGGAGATCTTCGAGCACTTCGAGTTCGAGAGCTTCGTCCAGCAGCTTTCGGCCAGCAACCTGCTCTACCAGGTGGTGCAGCGCTTCGCCTCCATCGACATGAGCCCCCAGCGGCTCACCAACTACGGCATGGGCCTGGTGTTCGAGGAGCTGATTCGCAAGTTCGCCGAGAGCTCCAACGAGACGGCGGGGGAGCACTTCACCCCGCGTGATATCGTCCACCTGACCACCTCGTTGGTGCTCACCGGTCAGGAGCAGAAGCTGCGCCCCCACGGCATCGTCACCGTCTACGACCCCACCGCGGGCACCGGTGGCTTCCTCTCCGAGAGCGACGAGTACATCCAGCAGGTCAGCCGCGACGTCACAGTCTCGCTGCATGGCCAGGAGCTCAACCCTGAGTCCTACGCCATCTGCAAGGCCGACATGCTGATCAAGGGCCAGGCGGTGGAGCAGATCAAGCTCGGCAACACCCTCTCCGACGACCAGCTGCCGACCGAGCGCTTCGACTTCATGCTCTCCAACCCGCCCTTCGGCGTGGAGTGGAAGAAGGTGCAAAAGGCGATCACCGACGAGCACAACCAGAAAGGGTATCAGGGCCGGTTCGGCCCTGGCCTACCGCGGGTCTCGGACGGCTCGCTGCTGTTCCTGATGCACCTGGTGAGCAAGATGCGCCCCCGCCAGGAGGGCGGCTCGCGCATCGGCATCATCCTCAACGGCTCGCCGCTGTTCACCGGTGGCGCCGGCAGCGGCGAGTCCGAGATCCGCCGCTACCTGCTGCAGCACGACCTGGTGGAGGCCATCGTCGGCCTGCCCACCGACATGTTCTACAACACCGGCATCGCAACCTACGTGTGGATCCTCTCCAACCACAAGCCCGCCGAGCGCCGCGGGCAGGTGCAGCTGATCAACGCCACCGGTCGGGCCAGCAAGATGCGCAAGTCGCTGGGCAGCAAGCGCCAGTTCGTCGCCGACCGCGACATCGAGGAGATCGTGCGCCTCTACGGCGCCTGCCAGGAGAGCGAGGAGAGCAAGCTGTTCCCGGTGGAGGCCTTCGGCTACCGGCGCATCACCGTGGAGCGTCCGCTGCGCCTCAACTTCCAGGCCAGCCCCGAGCGCCTGGCCCGGCTCGATGACGAGAAGCCGCTCCAGAAGCTCGCGGAGGGCGAACGCGAGGCGATCAAGGCCGCCTGCGCCACCCTGGACCCGGCGCAGGTGTTCACCAATCGCGACGACTTCACCAAGGCGCTAAAGGTCGCGATCAAAGCGGCGGGCCTCAAGGTCGGTGCCCCGGTGCAGAAGGCGATCCTGGGCGCTCTCTCCGAGCGCGACCCGGACGCCGATATCTGCCGGGACAAGAAGGGCAACCCCGAGCCCGACACCGGCCTGCGCGATAACGAGAACGTGCCGCTGGACGAGTCGGTGTTCGACTACTTCGAGCGCGAGGTGAAGCCCCATGTGCCCGACGCCTGGATCGACGAGGAGAAGCGCGACCCGCTGGATGGCCGCATCGGCATCGTCGGCTTCGAGATCCCCTTTAACCGGCACTTCTACCAGTTCACCCCGCCGCGCCCGCTGGAGGAGATCGACGCCGACCTCAAGGCCTGCACCGAGCGGATCAAGCAGATGATCGAGGAGCTGTCGGCATGACGTTTCCGAAGTATCCCGAATATAAGGACTCCGGCGTCGAGTGGCTGGGGGAGGTGCCGGCGCATTGGGAGGTAGTAAAGCTGGGGTACCTCGCCATCTCACAGGGTGGTGGGACCCCACCGAAAGATGATCTTCAGTATTGGAATGGAAACATCCCTTGGGTTACTCCTAAGGATATGAAGCAGCAGTGGATAACCTCCACTATTGACACGCTATCCGAGGCCGCGCTGCACGGCTCACCTGTCAGCATGATTGAGCCAGGGCATGTCTTGATCGTGTTCAGGTCCGGGATATTGCGGCACCGGATTCCTGCGGCCATCAATCAAGTTCCGGTTACAGTGAATCAAGATGTTAGGGCGTATAACGTTCGGCCTCGCCTCTTGCCTGATTTCTTCCTGAGACTGACACAAGGTTTGAATCGTGAGCTCCTTCCCGAATGGTCAAAGCAGGGGGCTACGGTGGAAAGTTTGGATTCTGAGCTCGTCAACTCGACCCAGCTTCCTGTCCCGCCGCGGGGCGAGCAAGAAACCATCGCCACCTTCCTCGACCACGAAACCGCCCGCATCGACGCCTTGGTGGAAGAGCAGCAGCGTTTGATCGAGCTGCTCAAGGAGAAGCGGCAGGCGATGATCTCCCATGCCGTCACCAAGGGGCTGGACCCCAACGTGCCCATGAAGGACTCTGGGGTGGAGTGGCTGGGAGAAGTGCCGGCGCATTGGGAAATCACTCGAGTAAAGCATATTGTCCGCACTGTCGAGCAAGGCTGGAGCCCTCAGTGTGAAAATAATCCGGTCGAAAGTGAGAGCGAGTGGGGTGTGCTTAAAGTGGGGTGCGTCAACCATGGTAGGTTTGACAGTCAAGAGAACAAGAAACTTCCTGCCGCGCTTTCTCCGAGACTGGACTTATCCATCAAGGCTGGTGATGTCTTGATATCTCGTGCCAATACAAGAGAGCTGGTCGGTAGTTGTGCAGTCCCTACGATTTCCTACCCCAACTTGATGTTGTCGGATAAGCTATTTCGTCTGCGTCTCCACGAGACGGTTGCAGATCCAAGGTTTTTAGCTTTTTTCATAGGAGCTTCCCAAACTAGACAGCAAATTGAGTTGGAGGCAACCGGAGCTAGTAGCTCAATGCTGAATATTGGACAAAGCACCGTGCTTGAGATGCCCTTCCCATGCCCTCCGCTTGAAGAGCAGGCAAAAATCCGCGACGAAGTCATTAAGCAGACGTGGAGCTTACTCAACTTGGCAGGGGAAGCTCTAGAGTTGAAAAAAAGGCTGGAGGAACGCCGTTCTGCCCTGATTTCCGCTGCCGTGACCGGCAAGATCGACGTGCGCGGCTGGCAGGCCGATCAACAACTCGAGCAGCCTGAGGGGTTGATGGCCGCCGAAGCGCGGGCCACCTATGGCTAAGGCAAGGAGCCCCATATGACCCAGGGACGCAGCATCCGGCTCTTTCTGGTGGACGGCACGCCCAACGGCCTGCTCACTGCCGAGATCATGAACTGGACCGGCCACGTGCTCACAGGGCCACGCAGCAAGCTCAGCGAGCTGGTTCAGCGCCCGGAGTGTGGCCGCACCGGGATCTACTTCCTGGTCGGCCCCGATCCCGATAACAGCCTGCGCCCGCTGGTCTATATCGGCGAGAGCGACGACGTCGGCACCCGCCTCAAGCAGCATAACCGCCCCGAGGACAAGGGCGGCAAGGACTTCTGGGAGAAGGTCTGTCTAGTCACCAGCAAGGACCAGAACCTCACCAAGGCCCACGTGAAGTACCTGGAGAGCCTGCTGATCCAGAACGCCGGCCAAGTCGGCCGCTGCAAGCTGATCAACGGCACCGCCCACGAGTACATCAACCTGCCCGAGTCGGACCGCGCCGATATGGCGTTTTTCACGGAGCAGATCCGTACCGTGCTGCCGGTGCTGGGCCTCGACTTCCTGCGCGAGACCTACGGCAACAAGGCGAAGGCCGAGCCCAGCGACGATACCAGCGCCGACTCTCCGCGGCTCTATATGCAGATACCCAAGCAGGGTATCCAGGCCAGCGCCCAGGAGTACGAGGGCGAATTCATCGTCATGAAGGGATCCACGACGCGAGATGAATGGGGCGCGAAACCAGGGGGTTACAGCGCGCTGTTTGCCCAGCTTTGCGAGGAGGGTGTGCTCTCCGAACCGGAGGGCAAGGTGCGCCGCTTCACCAGGGAGTTCGCCTTCTCCAGCCCCAGTGCCGCCGGCGCCATCGTCGCCGGCTACAACGTCAATGGCCGCACCACCTGGAAGGTCGAGGGCAGCGGACAGGTCTACAGCGAGTGGCAGGACCAGCAGGTGAGTGCGGTGGTTAATGAAGCAAGTGAATAGAAAAAGAGTAGAGGGTGGGGATGGGTGATTTTGGAGAGTATATCGTTTACGTGGATGAAAGCGGTGATCATGGCCTCAAGAATATTAACCCTGATTACCCCGTTTTCGTATTGGCCTTCTGTATCATCCACAAGCAAGATTATCTCACTCAGATTGTGCCTAAAATACAGGAGCTGAAGTTCCGCTATTTTGGCCATGACATGGTAGTTCTTCATGAGGCCGAGATACGCAAGTCAAGAAAGCCATTTGATATCCTTCTCAATCCTAATATCAGGCGTTACTTCATGGGAGACCTATCTACTATTATAGAGAACTCTCCTTTCACACTGGTGGCTAGCTGCATCATGAAAGAAGAGTTTTCAAAGAAGCATGGTGTTGATGGAAATCCTTATCATGTTGCGATGGAATTTGGCCTGGAGCGCGTCTTCATGGAACTGCAAAGTCGCGGACAACGTGGCCAGCTAACCCATGTGATTTTTGAGCAGAGAGGGCTACAAGAGGATCAAGCTCTGGAGCTTGAGTTTCGACGCATCAAAGATCGATCACGGATGGAAGGACTGGAAGAAACGCTGGATATCGTCATGGCCAGCAAGAAAGTGAACTCGGCTGGCTTACAGCTGGCCGACATGGTGGCACGTCCCATAGGCCGGCACCTATTGAATCCTGGTCAATCCAATCGAGCCTACGACATTCTGAATAGCAAATTCCGGCGTAGCCGGGCGGGCCGTATCAAGGGGTGGGGGCTGAAGGTATATCCTTGAAAACAAAAGGCCCCGACGCATTCGCCGAGGCCCCTTGCCGATCGGGCATTCCCAATCCATAGTCATATAATAGGCAGTCAGGCCGATCTTGGCAACCACTGCGGCTACCGCTACCCGGCAACAACGCCCCCCACGCCTCTCACGGAAGCGCACCTTGGGGGGGGGTAGTTTTTGTGCAGGTGTCGCTGACGGCGTAGGCTAAGGCAAGTAAAGACAAATGCACAGGGGAGTTTATGGCGGACAGTAGGGAAGCCCGCTTCCAGCAGGACATCATCGAGGCCATGACGGCCCACGGCTGGAAGACCGGCCCGGCCAGCGGTTTTGAGCGCGCCTCGGCGCTCTACACTGAGGATCTGCTCGGCTACGTGCGCGAGGCCTGGCCCGAGCGCTGGGAGAAGTTCTGCAAGGCGAACCCCCAGGCACCGGAGCAGGTATTCGTGCAGAAGGTGGTCCGCGAGCTGGAGCGGGCCGGCACCCTGGAGGTGCTGCGCCACGGCTTCAAGGTGCCGGGGGTGAAGTTCGACCTCTGCAGCTTCCAGCCCGACCACGGCATGAACCCGGTTTCGCTGGCCCGTTACCGCGCCAATCGCCTGCGGGTGGTGCCCGAGGTCTCCTACTCGCCCCACGCCCGGGAAGGGCAATACAACCCTCGCCTCGACCTGGTTCTGTTCGTCAACGGCATCCCCACCGCGACGCTGGAGCTCAAGAGCCAGTTCAAGCAGACGGTGGAGAACGCCAAGCGCCAGTATCGCCAGGACCGCCCAATCAAGGATCCCGTCTCCCGCAAGCCGGAGCCGCTGCTGACCTTCAAGCGCGGTGCGCTGGTCCACTTCGCGGTGAGCCAGGACGAGGTGGCCATGACCACCAAGCTGGCCGGCAAGGACACCTACTTTCTGCCCTTCAACCGCGGCACGGAGGAGGGCGGTGCGGGTAACCCGCCGGCGCCGGACGAGGCCAGCTACGCCACCGGTTATCTTTGGGAAGAGGTGTTCGCGCCGGACGCCTGGCTGAAGGTGCTCGGTCGCTTCCTGCATCTGGAGAAGAAGACCAGCGAAGACTTCCACGGCCGTCGCACCACCAAGGAGACGCTGATCTTCCCACGCTATCACCAGTGGGAGGTGGTCAATCGCCTGGTACAGACCACTCTGGCCGAGGGGCCGGGGCAGCGTTACCTGGTGCAGCACAGTGCCGGCTCCGGCAAGTCCAACTCCATCGCCTGGGCCGCCCACCAGCTGGCCAACCTCTACGCCGAGGACGGGAAGAAGCTGTTCAACTCGGTGATCGTCGTCACCGACCGCACCGTCTTGGACAGCCAGCTCCAGGACACCATCTACCAGTTCGAGCACGCCCACGGCGTGGTGCGGCCCATCACCCGCGACATCGGTAACCAGAGCAAGTCGGAGCAGCTCGCCGAGGCACTCGCTAGCAACACTCGCATCATCATCGTCACCATCCAGACCTTTCCGGCGCTGTTCGACGCCCTGGACAAGCGCCCCCAGCTGGCCGAGGGCAACTACGCGGTGATCGCCGACGAGGCGCACTCCTCGCAGACCGGCAGCTCGGCCAGCAAGCTCAAGGCACTGCTGGCGGCCGCCGGAGAGACCGCTGAGGGCGACGAAGACGAAATCAGTGCGGAGATGATGCTAGATGCCGCCGTGGCTTCACGGCGCCCCAGCGAGCGCATCAGCTACTACGCCTTCACTGCCACCCCCAAGGCCAAGACCCTGGAGCTGTTCGGCCGTGCGCCGGATCCCGACCTGCCCCCCAGTGCCGACAACAAGCCCGAGCCGTTCCACCTCTACTCCATGCGTCAGGCCATCGAGGAGGGCTTTATCCTCGACGTGCTGCGCAACTACGTCACCTATAGCACCGCCTGGAAGCTCGCGCATTCGGATGGCGAGGAGCAGGAGGTCGATTCCAAGAAGGCCTCTCGGACTCTGGCCAAGTGGGTGCGCCTGCATCCCTACAACATCGCCCAGCGCGTGGAAGTGATCGTCGAGCATTACCGTGACAATGTCCGCCATTTGCTCGATGGCCAGGCCAAGGCCATGGTGGTCACGGCCAGCCGCCAGGAGGCGGTGCGCTACCAGCTGGCCATGCGGCGGTACATCGAGGAGCGGGGCTACGCCGACGTTCACCCCATGGTGGCCTTCTCCGGCAGCGTGCCGCCCGATGAGGAGATACCCGAGGAGGTCACCGAGACCAGCCAGTTGCTAAACCCTGGGCTCAAGGGCCGGGACCTTGCCGAGGCGTTCGATACCGACGACTACAACGTGATGATCGCCGCCAACAAGTTCCAGACCGGCTTCGACCAGCCCAAGCTCTGCGCCATGTACGTGGACAAGAAGCTGCGTGACGTGGACTGCGTGCAGACCCTCTCACGGCTCAACCGGCTGTTCCCCGGCAAGCAGACCTTTATCCTCGACTTCTACAACGACGAGCAGGAGATCCTCGATGCCTTCGCGCCCTACTACCGAAAGGCCGAGCTGTCCGATGTTTCCGATCCCAACGTGGTCTACGACCTGCAACGCACCCTGGACGCCAGCGGTATCTATCACTGGTCCGAGGTAGAAGCCTTCGCCAAGGCCTTTTTCGACCCCAAGGCGCCGGCATCGAGCCTCAGTTACTACTGCCGACCCGCCCAGGATCGCTTCAAGCAGCGCTACCGGCTGACTCTGGAGCAGCTGCAGACCTGGAAAGAGGCCCGCCAGATCGCCGAACAGAACGGTGACGACAAGGGCCTGAAGCGTGCCGAGCAGGAGCTCAAGGAGGCTGGCACCACCCGCGACGAGCTCGATCTGTTTCGCAAGAACCTGCAGAGTTTCGTGCGCACCTACGAGTTCCTCAGCCAGATTGTCACTTTCGACGATCCCGAGCTGGAGCAGCTGTGCGTCTTCGCCCGCCATCTCCACCCGCTGCTGCGCACTGATCGCCTGCTGGAAGAGGAGAGCATCGACGTCAGCGAGCTGGAGCTGACCCACTATCGCCTCACCAAGCGCGAGGAGAAACGCCTGCGCCTGGAAGAGGCCGAGGGCGACTACGGCCTCACCCCGGTCAGCGAGGTGGGCTCAGGGAAACCCCACGATCCCGAGAAGCAGCGCCTGGCCGAGATCATCGATCGGCTCAACGACCTATACGGTGCAGAGGTCAGCGACGACGACAAGCTACACTTCGCCAACGGCATCGCCGACCGCATCGAACGCGACGAAGCGGTGATGGCTCAGGTCCGCAACCACAGCGAAGGCCAGGTGATGCACGGCCTCTTTCCCAAGCGAGTCACCGAGGCCGTGCTCGACGCCATGAGCGACCATGAAAAACTTAGCATGCCGCTGCTGGAGGACGAGGAAACGGGAAGGCAGTTTGCGTTGTTGATCCTCAAGCTGTTGGCAGGGAGATCGGGGCGGGATGTTCAGCCAAGCAGGTAATCGATCGGCCTTACTGTGTGGCTATGAGTTCTCTGGATCCTTTAATCGTCAAATTGGTGAAGCTTCCGTTATTGGGGCGTGTTTGTAATAATTCGGAAGGTTCGTGTTTTTTAGCTTTCTGCTCTAATTAGGTTCTTGTTTAAAAAAGGAGTTAGTGATTTGTATATAAAAAGAGTGCAGATAGATGAGGGTTTTTTGGATGGGGTTGACGCTTATTTCTCATCTGGTCTCAATGTTATTATTGGGGCAAGGGGTACTGGGAAAACGTCTCTTATCGAGCTTATTCGATATTGCTTAGATGTAGAAAGTTATACAAACGAGACAGGTAAGAAAAGCCGGGAGCATGCCCTCTCAGTCTTGGGTGGGGGGCAAGTTACTGTTACGCTCAGCGATGAAAATGAAGAAATAAAGGTGACTCGGGGGGGTGATGATGAGCTGCCAAGATTTTCATCCGCCTATGTTAAGCCAATAATTTTTTCACAGACTGAAATCGAGAGTGTGGGATTGAAGCCTAATGGAAGGTTGCAGCTTTTAGATAGCTTTGCCCAGCAGAGAAAGAACACGAGCTCGAAAGAAAAAGAAATTGTCGCGTATGTTAAGTCTCTTACATTCGAGGCCAATAGTCTTAGAAAAGAAATTGAGGGTTTTGACGATAAGCTGAGCAGCTTGCCTATAATAGAAAAAGAAATTGAAGAGCTGTCGCCCCAAGAAAAACAAGTTTCAGCTCTTTCAGAGCAAGCGGGTGTTAAAAAAAGTTCACTCAATAATTTGTCAGAAAAGATTGCCGCCGCGTCTGTAGAAGTAGATCGTCTTCAGCGATTTAGAAAGGCATTGAAAGTTTGGGAGTCAAGCTTAGTTAAAGCTCATCAGGATAGTGCTGAAGAAAAAGATTGGAGTGATGATAAGGAATTTGACCCTCTCGCTAAAGCCAAGAGACATGTACAGAAAGCTCATGCAGGCATTGAATCCTCTCTCAAAGAAATAGCGAGCGCAACAAAAGAAGTAGAGAAACTTATTGAGGTTCACGAACAGGAAAAGATTGAGCTGGAAGGACAGTCAAGAGAGCTTAGGAAAGAGATCGAGAGGCTTCAGGAAGGGGCTGGAGCAGTTGCAAGAAAAGGGCAACAGTTGAGGGAGAAAAAAGCTCAACTAGAGTCCTTAAAAGAGCTGTCAGTGATGCGGAAGCAGCAGCTTAAAAAATTGTTGGAAGTTAGAAATAAGAAGCTTGATGAGTTAGATGAAGCAAGAGAAGAACGATTCAATGCTAGACTTGAGGCAGCCCATAAGCTGAACCAAGTGCTTGGCCCAAGGATAAAGATCGATGTCACAAGAGCTGGACAGTATGATGATTTTAATTCCGAGATTTCAGAAGCTTTAAGGGGCAGCGGCTTGCGTTACAATGATTTGGCCCCTCTGTTAGCTGAAAGTATTAGTCCTCGCGAGCTTCTAGAAGTGGTTGAAGCGTATGATTATGACGCTTTAGCTAAGTGGACAGGGATAAGCAAAGATAGAGCAGGAAGGGTTATAAACCAATTAGGACAGGTTGATCTAGGAGCACTTTCAGTTACACCTGTTGAGGATTTTGTGGAGTTTAAGCTTTTAGATGGTGCTGATTACAAAGATATACTAGAACTTTCGACTGGTCAGCGTTGTACTGTGATTCTACCGCTTGTTCTACAACACACAGATAGGCTTTTAATAGTAGATCAACCAGAAGATCATATTGATAACGCTTTTATAGCAGAGACCCTTATAAAGTCAGTGCTGTCCAGAGATAAGGCAAGCCAGATCGTATTCTCAACTCATAATGCAAACATACCGGTGCTAGGGGATGCTGATCAGGTTGTGCAGATGGGATCTGATGGTAAGCGGGGGTTCTTAATTGCATCCTCTGGATTGCAAGATCCCAAAGTTGTTAATGCTATTACGACGGTGATGGAAGGTGGTGAAAAGGCCTTTAGCCAGCGTGCTGAGTTCTACAACAAGCATAAATATTTATGACTAAAGAAGAAGCGATAAAGTTGTTAGATACAGGGTCTTCTCATGAAAGACTCAAGGCAGCTCGATTTTTGGCGGACAATCCAGAAATAGAGAATATCATAGCTTTAAGAAAAGCAAGAAGAAAAGAGACTGTGTCTTATGTGAAGAAAGGTATTAACCTTGCGATTGATAAGTTGGATAATATGCCAGCCGAGCAGGCGGTTAATGAAGGTGACGAGACTAGTGTTTCACAGGAAGTTAAAAAACAGATAAAAAGTCAAGCTATAGAATGGATAGCTGGTTTGCTGTTGCATGAAATAGCATCACCAATAGGGCTGGTAAAAAGATCAGCTGCTAGAGAAATCGATAACTATAAAGAATCTTCAACGAAAGCTCATCTCGATAATGTTTCAAATATATTTGAGGCTATTGAGCAGCTGAAGAGTGCAAGTGCCACGCCAAAAATACAAAATTTCGATTTTTTCGAAGTTCTAAACGGAGTCGTTGAAGAAGAGGTTGAGAAAAAGGGGGGAGGGGCTCCGTCACTTGTCGGACCTAGGCCTATGATGATTTTGAGTGACCCTACATTAGTTAGGTTAGCTGTCTCAAATGGGATAAGAAATGCTATTGAGGCTGTTAATTCTCTAGGTGATGAAAGAGCACACCCAGTTACTATCAATTGGGGCGAAACAGATGTCGACTACTGGGTTTCAGTCATTGATGAGGGCCCTGGGCTTTCTGGCCCAATGCAAGCAGCCTTTGAGATTGGTAGAACAAACAAGAAAAACCATAGCGGGTTTGGTCTGGCTATAGCTAGGCAAGCTATGGAAAGCCTCAATGGGGAAGTGTCACTAGAGCCAGGTGCGAATGGTGGGGCTCGTTATGAAGCAAGGTGGGAAAAATGACTATGCATCTCTTAATTGTCGAGGATGATGTCGGCTTTGTTGATGAAATAAAGCAAGTTATCGAAGATCTTCAGGTGGATGTGAACTGCTTTTTTGCGAAAAGCAGGGATGAAGCTTATTCTGCTATCGATGAAAAGCATTTAGATTACGTCATCTTGGATTTAAAAATTCCAACAAAGAATGAGGCTTTAGATGAGGAGCCTGAACATGGGCTGAGTGTTTTTACTAGATCGAGAAGTGCACTTCCTGGGGTTCCGATATTGGTTTTGACTGGTTCATCTGCTGAGAACTTTATTCCAATAATGCTTAATGAGCAGCAGCAAGTTGATATTTGGAGTCAAGGTCAAACGTTTGGGACAGTAGATTTTTTAAAAAAAATAGATTTCGAAAAACTTCCTGAAAAAATACAGGTTGTTTATCAGGCTATAGATAGTCTATCTGAGGTAGAGGTAGACAGAGGAACGGTTGCTCTAAGTTTAGCTGAGCAGAGAATTCTGAGGATTTTTGCAAAAAAATTTGGAGGAGTTTTTTGCAAAATAATACAGCTTGGTGGAGGGTTGTCGGGAGCAAAAGTCTTGCGTGTTAAGGTTACCGATACCAGTGGGGCATTAATACATAATGCTGTTGCTAAGATTGGTTCCATGGCAGAAATACAAGATGAAGCCAGAAGGTTTGATATCCATGTTTCAAGGCTTAGGCCAGAGGCGACGCCAAGGAAGCTGGCAACAATCGAGTTTGGTGGAGGCGCACTAGCTGGGGTTTTTTATGGTCTGGCCGATGGGTACGATAAATCTGTTTTAGACGTTCTTCAGGACGCTCCACAGTTCTCTGATAAGGTTGTAGAAGCTATAAAGAATACTACTCGCCAATGGGGCGAGGGAGTACCTAGTACTAGGCGGAATATATCAGAAATACGCAGAAGACTTCTGTCAGACAGGACTTATGAGAAATTAAAAGGTGGCTATGACTTGTCTTTTCTTCGGCGAATGGAAAATCGGGAGTATCAAGTAAGATGGCCTTGTGTTCATGGAGATTTGCATGTTTACAACTCTCTCATATCTGATTTTGACTCTGCCGTTTTAATAGATTACGGAGATGTTGAGTATGGTCCTGCCAGCTTGGATCCCTTAACGCTCGAGTTGAGTTTGATTTTTCATCCTGAAACCATCTTGGATGCTTCCTGGCCAACTATACGACAAGCCAGGTTGTGGGGTGATCTGGATGCATATTTAGAAGATTGCCCTTACGAGGTCTATGTTCGTAGTTGTCGGAGATGGGCAGAAGAAGTCTCTGCAGGGAAGAGAGAAATATTAGTGGTTGCATACTCATACCTGCTAAGGCAGCTGAAGTATGAAGACACTAACAAGGAATTGGCTCTTGCATTACTTGATGGGGTTATGAAGTCGTTTGAGAAAACTTGAGATCAATAGAAAGCATCGGAAGTGTATTTTTATATAACCTTGTGTTTTAAAGCGATTCGGGGATAACTTGTTTGGAGGCTAATTTTACATTAAAACTCTTCATGGCTGCACAGTATATAGTGTAGCCATTTAGGGTTATGACAAGCTCGTATAAGAACACGATATGCTCGAGACTGAGCTGCCATAGAGTTTGGAGTTTCCGCTGATTTTCGATCTGGTGCTCATCGCCTATCAAGGTACTCTCTAGGTACACACACCAGCTTCGTGTGCTATCCTCAACCTTCGCTAAGCTACTGATTCCAAAGAACTGTACCTTTCGCTCGATTACGGTTGCTTTTCCTTGTGTGTCAGTAACTTATTGTTTTAAAAACGAACTCATAATCCCTTGGTCGTAGGTTCAAGTCCTACTGGGCCCACCATTTCTAAAGGTTCTGCTTTTCCTCGATAGCGATTTATTGATTTCTGGCTCCTTTTGCCATGTTTTAGCTCCCTTCTATTTATATCTTCTCTCATTTTTATTACTGTCTAACGGCAATGAATATTTAGTGCGTTAGTGATGGGCGCGACGAATAGTCGCCAATGTCTCGAAATCGCCCCATGCGGTGAAGACAGTGGAAATGATCGACAACATCAACCGCCTCTTGGGCGACGACCTCAAAGCGACCGTCACCCCAGGTGCCAGGCTGAAGATTGCCGCCTCCTGCTTCTCTATCTACGCCTTCGAAGCGCTGAAGAAAGAGCTTTCCGGCGTCGACAGCCTGCAGTTCATCTTCACCGCACCTACCTTTGTACCCAATGAAGTCACAGACAGGCTAAAAAAAGAGCGGCGGGAGTTTTTCATCCCAAAATCCCAGCGTGAAAGCGGGCTGTATGGTACCGAGTTTGAGATTCAGCTGCGTAATAAGCTCACTCAACGCGCAGTCGCACGGGAATGTGCACAGTGGATTCGCAAGAAGGCCCAATTTCGCTCGAACAAAACCAAAGCCCCTATGCAGCCTTTTATGTATATCGGCGGGCAAGAAAAAGCGGCTGCCTATATGCCTATCAACGGCTTCACCGCGGTCGATTTGGGTTACCAACAAGGCAATGCCGTTTCCAACTTCGTCAATCGCATGGACGATCCCAGCCATGTGCAGATGTATCTGCAACTTTTTGATCAGATCTGGCATGACCCTGACAAGGTAGAAGACGTTACCGCTGCTATCTGCGAGCACATCGAGTCGGTCTACCAGGAGAACTCCCCCGAGCGCATCTATTTCATCATGCTCTACAACATCTTCCGGGATTTCTTGGAAGATGTTGACGAAGACGTGCTGCCGAATGAGCTGACCGGCTATCGCGATACCCTGGTGTGGAACAAGTTGTTCAACTACCAGAAGGACGCAGCCACCGGCATCATCAACAAGCTGGAAACCTATAACGGCTGCATCCTGGCCGATAGCGTAGGCCTCGGCAAAACCTTCACTGCCCTGGCCGTGGTCAAGTATTACGAGCTGCGCAACAAGTCAGTCCTGGTGCTGTGCCCGAAGAAACTGGCGGACAACTGGCGCAACTACAACAGCAACCTGACCACCAATATTTTCGCCAAAGACCGCTTCAACTATGACGTGCTCTGCCACACGGATCTGTCCCGCACCTCGGGCGAGTCCTTCGGCATGCCCTTGAACCGGGTCAATTGGGGTAACTATGACCTGGTGGTAATCGACGAGTCTCACAACTTTCGCAACAACGACGTCTACAAGGACCGTGAAACCCGTTACCAGAAGCTGATGAACAAGGTTATCCGCGCCGGGGTGAAGACCAAGGTGCTGATGCTGTCTGCCACGCCGGTCAACAACCGCTTTGTCGATCTGCGCAACCAGTTGGCGCTGGCCTACGAGGGTGAGTCCGATGCCCTGGGCAAGCATCTGAAAACCAACACCAGTGTGGAAGAGATTTTCCGCCGGGCACAGAAGGCCTTCAACGCCTGGTCGGACTTGCCCCCGGAGCAGCGCACCGCAGCGTCCATCCTCAAAGCCCTGGACTTCGACTTCTTCGAGCTGCTGGACTCGGTCACCATTGCCCGCTCGCGCAAGCATATCCAGACCTTTTACGACACCACCGACATTGGTCACTTCCCCGAGCGCCGCAAGCCGCTGTCGTTCCACTGCCCGATTACTGAACGTCAGGATGTGGCTGACCTCAACGAGATTTTCAGCCAGTTATCGGTGCTCAAGCTCTCAGTCTACGCCCCCATCAGTTACATCCTACCCAGCCGGTTGCGCAAGTACGAAGAGCTGTACGATACCCAGGTAGAAGGTGGCAAAGGCAAGCTGCGCCAGGCCGACCGTGAGCGCAGCCTGCAGGCCCTGATGACCACCAACCTGCTCAAACGTCTGGAAAGCTCCGTGGCCGCTTTCCGCCTGACACTGGCGTCGCTCAGCGGCAACATTACTCGTACACTGGAAGCAATCGACGCCTTCGAGTCCAGCGGCAAAGCCGGTCAAGTGGGAGACTACCTGGATGATATCGACGCCTTTGATGACGACGAGAGCTTCTCGGGTCTGGACGAATTTACCGTAGGTAAAAAAGTTCAGATCAGCCTGGCGGATATGGACCTGCCCTCCTGGCGTCACGACCTGGCAGCAGACCTGGCCTTGATCGACAACCTGTTGGAGTCCATGCGCAAGGTAGCTCCAGCGGATGACACCAAGCTGCAACACCTGCTCAAACTGATCAACGACAAGATCGACCGGCCGCTGAACCCCGGCAATCGCAAGGTGCTGATCTTCACTGCCTTTGCCGATACGGCCGATTACTTGTATGACAACCTTGCGCCGATGGCCTTGAAGCGCGGATTGCATGTCGGCAAGGTGACTGGCTCTGACGCACCCAAGTCGACCCTGCGAAAAGGCTACGACTTTCAGAGCCTGCTCACCCTGTTCTCGCCACGCTCCAAGGAAAAGGCGATAGCGTTACCGGATGAGCCCGGCGAGCTGGATATTCTGATTGGTACCGACTGCATTTCCGAAGGCCAGAACCTTCAGGACTGTGACTACCTGATTAACTATGACATTCACTGGAATCCGGTGCGCATCATCCAGCGTTTCGGCCGCATCGACCGTATCGGTTCACCCAACCAGCAAATCCAGCTGGTCAACTACTGGCCGGATATCAGCCTGGATGAATACATCAACCTCAAGGAGCGGGTAGAAAATCGCATGGTGATCGCCGATGTCACTGCCACCGGTGATGACAACGTGCTCACCGCCAAATCCAGTGATATTGCCTATCGCAAGGAGCAGCTCAAGCGCCTGCAAAATGAAGTCATCGAGCTGGAAGACGTCAAAGCTGGCATCTCGATCACCGATCTGGGCCTGAACGACTTTCGCATGGACCTGCTGAATTATGTGAAAGCCAACGGCGAGCTGGATAACGTGCCTTTCGGCATGCACGCCATCGTTCCGGCGCAACCGGGCGTCGGCTTACTGCCTGGTGTTATTTTCGCCCTGAGAAACATCCACGAAAGCGTCAACGTCAATCAGCAGAACCGTCTGCACCCCTATTACCTGGTGTATATCGGGAACGACGGTGAGGTGATTGCCGACCATACCGAAGTCAAGCGCCTGCTCGACCTGATCCGCAGTAGTTGCAAGGGCAAGGATGAACCGATCCGCGCCCTGTGCCAGCTGTTCAATGATCGGACCCAGGACGGGCGCAATATGCAGCCCTACTCCGACCTGCTCAGCCAGGCCATTCGCAGCATGATCGAAGTGAAGGACGAAAAGGACATCGACAGCCTGTTTGGCGGCGGCCGCACCACGGCACTGACCACCACCATACAGGGGCTGGATGATTTTGAGCTGATTGCCTTTTTGGTCATCGAGGGCAGCACTGCATGACCCTCTATGCCTGGCCAAAGCAGGCGGCCTTTGGCCGAGTGGTGCCCAAGAGCAAGATATACGAGCATGCCTCCGTCAGTGCAGCCCTTAAGGAACGCTTTGTCCAACAGGTGGAGCAGATCAATTGGGCCTACAAACTGGCCCCGGAAACGGTCAATCTGCCAGCCACGCCTGCAGTGACAGAAATCCAGGTTTTTCGTCTCAGCCTCAAGGGTGCCAGTCTGGACCAGGACGTACTCAAGGCCATCGACCGCGCCATACCTTTTCCGCTAATTTTTGAGCTGGCACAGGGTGGCCGCATTAAGCTAACAGCAGCTTACAAACGGCCCGCGCAAAGCCCCAAAAGTGCCGCGGACAGTAGCCGCTGGGTAGTGGGAAGCTACTTCGAAACGGACTGGCAGCCGGAGAGCTCTCCGCGTCAGCCGCTCCCGGTGGCACTGGATATGGCCGGGCTTTATGAGCAATTACTCAGTCCGTTAGTTCAAGGTAAGGTGGCCAGCGCTACAGAGGATCTGCGCACACCACCCCCACAAATCCGCGATGGCGCGGCAGCGGGCTATACCGTGGGAACACCTGCGGCGCAGCCCGAGCGATTGACGCTGGAACAGCATATTGAGCTTGCCGAGGCCATCGTCAGCCAGCAGAAACAAGTCGAACGGATCAGAACGCGGCTAGACCGCGAGAAACAATTCAACAAGCGCGTAGCCATAAATGCCCAGCTGCGCGATGCCAAACAGGAACTGCAGCGGCTGATGCAACAGCAGACTGCTTCACAGAGAAACTGAGAGCAATACGATGGAAAAACTGAAAATGCACAGCCCGGATCTGAGCCAGGAAAATATTGCCAAGATTCGTGAGCTGTTTCCCGGCTGCGTGACCGAAGCTAAGGATGAGGCGACGGGGAAAATACGCCTGGCGGTGGATTTCGATCAGTTACGGCAGGAACTGAGTGACTCCATTGTAGAAGGACCGCAGGAGCGGTATCGGTTGGATTGGCCGGGGAAGCGGGATGCGTTAGCGCTTGCGAATGCGCCGATCAACAAGTCGCTACGCCCCATTCCGGGTGAAAGTCTTCAATTCGATACGACGAAAAATCTGTTCATCGAGGGCGACAACCTCGAAGCGCTCAAGCTGATCCGGGACACTTACCTCGGACAGATCAAGTTGATCTACGTCGACCCGCCCTACAACACGGGCAAGGATTTCATTTATCGAGACAGTTTTGCCACGGATCAGGTGACGCAGGAAATTGCCTCGGGCGAACGGAGCGAGGAAGGCGCGCGCATTGTCGCGAACCCGGAAGGCAATGGCCGGTTCCACTCCAACTGGTTGACCATGATCGCCCCACGCCTCAGGTTGGCGAAAAACCTACTGACGCGAGATGGGGCCATCTTCGTGTCCTGCGATGAGGGCGAACAGCCACGGCTACGTCTGATCATGGACGAGATTTTCGGCCAGTCCAACTTCGTCGCCGACATGGTTTGGGCGGCTGGGCGCAAGAATGACTCGCGGCTGGTTTCGGTCTCGCACGAATACATCGTGTGCTATGCGCGCGATTCCGAATATCTGCGCGAGAACGGGGTGACTTGGCGGCAACGAAAAAAGGGGCTGGACGAGATTTATGCGCAATATGAGCGGCTGAAACGCCAATACGGTAACGACTACAAAGCGATGACGGAAGGAATGAAGGGATGGTATCGGTCGCTGGCCGACGGTCATCCTTCGAAAGCGCACAAACACTACAGCAATATTGACAGCCGAGGCGTCTACTTTGCAGCTGATATTTCTTGGCCAGGTGGCGGCGGGCCAAGGTACGAGGTGCCTCATCCAAGAACCAAGAAACCAGTAAAGGTTCCCTCACGCGGCTGGATGACAAGCGATCCAAAGCGCATGCAGGAGTGGATTGATGCCGACCGAGTTCACTTTGGAGACGACGAGAACGCAGTGCCCTGCATCAAAAGCTATCTGAAAGACAAGGAGCTCCAGACACCCTACAGCGTGTTCTATCAAGACGGCCGCGCCGCTTCGAAGCGCTTGCGGGCTCTGATGGGGGGCGACCTTTTTGACTTCCCTAAGGACGAATTGGTTCTGCAGGAAGTCATCGAGATGATGACGGAGGATAAAGACATCATCCTTGACTTCTTCGCAGGGTCGTCGACCACGGCTCATTCCGTAATGCTCCAGAACGCGAAAGACGGCGGGAATAGGAAATTCATCATGGTCCAGCTTGATGAAGCGGCGGACGAAAAGTCAGAAGCCTTCAAGGCCGGATTCAAGACGATCCCGGAAGTAAGTCGGGAGCGCGTCCGCCGCGCTGGCAGGCAAGTTCTTGACGGCGACTGCCACCCCAACTGGAACCGCGATGTCGGCTTCCGGGTGCTCAAGGTCGACACCTCTAACATGAAGGACATCTACTACCGTCCCGATGAGCTGTCTCAAGGTGACCTGTTGGAAGCGGTGGACAACGTCAAACCGGACCGAACGCCGGAAGATCTGCTGTTCCAGGTGCTGGTGGACTGGGGTGTGGATCTGACCCTGCCGATTCGCCGCGAAACCCTGCAAGACAAAACCGTGTTCTTCGTCGATGACAACGCTCTGGTCGCCTGCTTCGACACGGGCGTTACCGAAGAGCTGGTCAAGGAACTGGCCAAGCATGAACCACTGCGGGTGGTGTTCCGTGACAATGGTTTTGCCTCTGATGCGGTGAAGATCAACGTCGAGCAGATCTTCCGTCAGCTGTCGCCCAGCACTGAAGTCAGAAGCCTCTGAGGATCGCAGTATGGACCAGCTAGCTCTCAAAACGCTGCTTAATACCCTGATCGGCACCTGGGAAAACGAGGTGGTGGAGTTCAAGCAGGCCGACGAGAACTACAAGACCGATAAGATTGGTGAGTACTTCTCGGCTTTGAGCAATGAAGCCAACCTCTCAGGGCAGGAAAGCGCTTGGCTGGTTTTTGGCGTTAATAACAAAACACGTGCGATTTCAGGCACTCACTACAGAGAAGAAGCTGATCGCCTGAATGGGCTAAAGCATCAAATTGCCCAAAGCACGGAACCGAGCGTGACCTTCCGTAACATTCATGTATTGGAAGACACCGCCGGTCGGGTGGTACTGTTTGAAATTCCGGCTGCCCCGCGCGGCATACCAATTGCTTGGAAAGGCCATTATTACTCCCGAGCGGGTGAAAGCCTCGTGCCATTGGGCTTCGCCAAACAAGATGAAATCCGCCAGCAAACTATTGCCGAAGACTGGACAGCCCAGCCAGTGTCAAGCGCAACGTTTGAGGACCTGGATGAAGCTGCACTGCAGAGGGCTCGAAAAGCCTTCGCAAAAAAGTACGCCAACCGTTTCGCGGCCGAAGAGGTGGAAGCGTGGCCGCTCTCCACATTCCTGGATCGTGCCCGAGTCACTCAGAACGGAGCAATTACCCGCACGACGCTATTACTTTTAGGCAAGCCAGAGTCCACATGGAAGCTTTCTCCACACCCTGCCCAGATGACCTGGAAGCTGGAAGGTCCCGAGCGGGCTTACGAGCATTTCTCCCCTCCTTTCTTGTTGAGCACTTCCTGGCTTTATCGTCGCATCCGTAATATTCAGCTGCGCCTGCTACCACAGGACGAACTACTGCCTATAGAAGTGGCCAAATACGATCAGAAGATCGTGCTGGAATCCTTGCATAACTGCATTGCGCACCAGGACTACACACGGAATGGTCGGGTTATTGTTATTGAACAGCCGGACCGCTTGGTATTCGAGAACGAGGGCATGTTTTTTGAGGGTCAACCAGGCGACTATCTTGAAGGAAACCGGGTACCCCGAAAGTATCGCAACCCCTTCCTGGCCCAGGCTATGGCCGAGTTGAACATGATCGACACCATGGGCTTTGGCATCCACGATATGTATGCCCGCCAGGCCAAGCGATACTTTCCTATGCCGGACTACGACCTGAGTGAAGCTAGTGCAGTGCGATTGACCATCTATGGGGGCGTTGTGGACCCGGCCTACAGCCGCCTGCTAATCCAGAAAACCGACCTACCTTTAGCCGACATCCTGGCCCTGGACCGTGTGCAGAAAAAGCTGCCATTGCCTGATGAAGCGATCACACGTCTTCGCCGCGCTGGCTTGATCGAAGGAAGAAAGCCCAATTTATATGTGTCCGCAAAAGTGGCAAAGGCCACGTCAGACAAAGTGGACTACATACGCACACGCGCCCAGGACGACGAGTTCTACGCGAAGCTGTTGATCGATTACCTTGAGAAGTTCGGGCACGCTACCCGCTCGGAAATCGACAAGCTGTTAATGGACAAACTCAGTGACGGCCTGTCTCCTGAGCAGAAGCGCACAAAAATCAGCAACCTGGTCACCAAACTGAGGCGGCGCGGGCGCATTCATAATTCAGGCTCCAGAGGGCATCCAATTTGGCAGCTTGCAGAAAGAAAAAGCAACGCTTAAATTCGATAAATACTTACTAAACAAACGCTTACTTCTTTCTGCAAGCCATAAATATACGTACATTGCAGAAAGGAATGCAGAAAGACTGCAGAAAGGATTGCCATGAAGCTGAAGTTTAAAACCCAGGCCTACCAGACCCATGCCGTGGATTCCGTGGTGGACTGTTTCGTCCATCAACCCATGCATGATGGCCTCACTTACCGGATTGACCCAGGCCAACGTTCGCAAGCCAGCGCCTTTGATAACGAAGGCTTCAAGAACGCTGACCTGGCCATCAGCGAAGCTAAGGTATTGGAGAATATCCAGGCTGTTCAACGTCGGCAGAACTTGCCGGTTGCTGAGTCGTTGACCGAATTCACTACCTACGACAAAAAGGGTAACCGGGGGCCCGTCAAGGCGGCCTACAAAAAGGATGCTCTGGCAGCGACACGCATCCATCTGGACGTGGAGATGGAGACCGGTACTGGCAAAACCTACTGCTACATCAAGACAATTTTCGAGATGAACAAACCTAGGGTCTCCCCATTTTTTCCGGCGTGTCATCGGCATAGTCCTCCTGAGGAGGTGAACAAGTCTGGTATTCGTGCCTCGGCGTCTGGCGCTCTTCTCCAGAGGGGGTAGAAAACACTTCGGCCTTGAGCAAACAGCCGTTGCCAGCCCCGCTGCAGGCTATAGAACGGGAATATCAGCCGGTGGTGTCGCTTCTGACGTTGCGCGTGCCGCACCAACTCCGGCGCTCGGTCCTGATAGGCCGCAAGCAGTGCCCAGGCCAGGCTGGCCAGCGCCA
>Ga0209128_1000655_pt1 | contig 25565 bp, 28 predicted proteins | sample ETNvirnome_6_100_FD_184072 | JGI IMG/M metagenome (GOLD analysis project Ga0209128, IMG submission 184072) | Marine viral communities from the Pacific Ocean - ETNP_6_100 (SPAdes) (version 2) | ecosystem: Environmental > Aquatic > Marine > Oceanic | place: Pacific Ocean | collected 2013-06-19 | reverse complement strand
AGAAATGGAAATACCAATATGGACTGCTTCTCAGGCAAATCGTTCTAGTTTAGAAGAAGATGTTATTGGAGCAGATAAAATTGCAGAAGCTTATAGTAAGGTTATGACTGCAGATTTTGTTGTTAGTCTTAGTAGGAAAATTGAAGATAAGGCGGCAAATACCGCCAGAGCTCACGTGATTAAGAATAGATTTGGTATAGATGGAATAACGTATCCGTGCACTATGAATACACATACTGGATTGATAAATGTTCATAGACCTTCTTCTAAGATGGGTGTTGAAGCTTCTAAGAAAATGAAGAGTTCTGAAGATTTTTTGAAACAAAGCGCAAGAAATGCATATAAAGTGTTAGTTCCTACTGAAGAAAAAAGTAGTGAAGAAAAAACTTCTGATAAAAACTTAGATGGTTTTGAATAATATTGAAAAATTCATAATTATATTTTAATATATATTGTACTTATTATTGGAGATAGGTAAAAAATTTTTAAATATTGGGGAAGAAATTTTTCCCTACTTTTATAGGGGGAAATTATTTTGGGAAGAAAAAGAATATACCAAACCAAAAAACATCGGTTAGCTGCTAGACGAGCAAGACAAAAAAGATATTATTGGAAACATAGGGAGTCTATTCTAGAAAAAAAGAAGAAGGCTTATTGGTTAAAGAAAAGTAAAGTTTATGAGGAGTTGTAGTGGAAAAATTTAAGTTATCGGAAAAGTTTATAAATAAGTACAAACGAAAAAGACCCCCATTTGGTTTTAATGGTTTAGGTGAACTAGTCTATATGAGAACCTATTCACGTATCAAAGAAGATGGAAAAAATGAACGTTGGTGGGAAACTATACGTAGGGTTGTAGAGGGAACTTATTCTATGCAAATGAGTTGGATAAATCAACATCAATTAGGGTGGAACGCGTGGCAAGCTCAAAAGTCGGCTCAAGAGATGTATGAGAGAATGTTTACTATGAAATTCTTACCGCCTGGTCGTGGTTTGTGGGCTATGGGAACACCAATCACCGAAGAAAAGAATCTATATGCAGCACTAAACAACTGTGCATTCGTATCAACTTCTACCTTAAAGGACGATTACTCAAAACCATTTTGTTTTTTAATGGATGCATCAATGTTAGGTGTGGGTGTTGGATTTGATACAAAGGGTGCAGGTGAAATAGTAGTTAAAGGTGCAAATTGGGATAGAAAACAAGAAAAATTTGTTATACCAGATACTCGTGAAGGTTGGGTAGAATCATTACGATTATTGTTAGAGTCTTATTTTCACGCAACGGCACCAGTTGTATTTGATTATACAAAAATTCGGCCAGCAGGAGAACCAATTAAAGGGTTTGGTGGTGTATCAAGTGGTCATGAACCACTAAAAGAAATTCATGAAGAAATTGGAAAAGTGTTAGAAAAGAATTCTAGTGAACCTATAACAGTTACTACAATTGTTGATATTATGAATCTTATAGGTAAATGTGTTGTAGCAGGTAATGTAAGACGAACAGCAGAAATTGTATTTGGAGATCCAAACTCAGATGAGTATTTAGATTTAAAGAATTATAAAGTAAATAAACATAGAGAACAATATGGTTGGACTTCAAACAATTCAGTATTTGCAGAACTTGGTATGGATTATACTGAAGTATGTAAAAGAATTACAGACAATGGTGAACCAGGATTAGCTTGGTTAGATAATATGAGAAGTTATTCTCGTATGAAAAATGGTAAAGATAATAAAGATCATAGAGTGTCTGGTGGTAATCCTTGTCTGGAGCAATCGCTTGAATCTTATGAGCTATGTTGTCTTGTAGAAACATTCCCAAACAATCACGATTCATTAGAGGACTATAAAAGAACATTAAAGTATGCTTACTTGTATGCAAAAACAGTTACACTAGGTAAAACCCACTGGTCGGATACGAATAGGGTTATGTTACGTAACCGAAGAATCGGTTGTTCAGTTAGTGGCGTTGCGCAATTTATCACAAAACACGGAATGGAAGAGTTAAGGAAATGGTTAGAAAAGGGATATAAAACAATACAATCTTGGGATTGTATGTATTCTGATTGGTTTGCAATACCAAAATCAATCAAAACTACTTCAGTTAAACCAAGTGGCACAGTTTCCCTTTTGGCTGGAGCTACTCCAGGTTTACATTATCCTGAAAGTCGTTTCTATATAAGAAGAATGAGATTATCAAATCAATCTGATTTAATAGAACCTTTAGTAAAAGCTGGGTATACATTAGAACCAGCATTTGGTTCCGAGGATACTACGATGGTTGTAGAAGTTCCTGTTGATGTCGGTGAGGGGATTAGGACAGCTAATGAATTGTCAATTTGGGAACAATTTAGTTTAGCTGCATTTATGCAACGCCACTGGGCTGATAACCAAGTAAGTTGTACAGCAACTTTCAATCCAGAAACAGAATCAGATGAACTACCACACGTTTTAAATTATTTTCAGTATTATTTAAAAGGTATATCGTTATTACCAAGACACCCGTTAGGAGCATATAAACAAATGCCTTATGAAACAATTACAGAAAAAGAATACAATAAACAAGTTAAAAAACTTAAATATTTAAGTTTTGTGGGTGTTGAGGGTGAAGAAGCAGAAATAGACAAATTTTGTAATAACGATGTTTGTGATATACCAGGCGAATCAGTTTATGAAGCATAAGTTAGAATATATATGGTTAGATGGTTCAGAACCTACCAAACAATTAAGAAGTAAAACTAAGGTAGTATCAAATTTCGGTAGAGAGAATGAGGACGCCCCAGTATGGGGATTTGATGGATCATCTACTAATCAAGCAGAAGGACATAATTCTGATTGTGTGTTACAACCTGTTAGGATATATCGTAACCCGTTAGAACCAGCTAGTTCTTTAGTACTTTGTGAAGTATGTTATGTAGATTACACTCCTCATGAAACTAATACAAGAAATAAGTTAGTTGAACTTTTAACTAGTTTTAATGAAGACCCAGAGGAGTGGGTAGGATTCGAACAAGAATACACTTTATATGAAAACAATAAACCATATGGTTGGCCTGAAATAGGACAACCAGCAGAACAAGGTGATTATTATTGTGGTAGAAATGCAGGTGAAAAAATATCTAGGGAACATATGGATGCGTGTATTGAAGCAGATATAAGTATTTGTGGAATTAATTCAGAAGTTATGTTAGGTCAATGGGAATATCAGATTGGAGCTGGACTTTCGTTAAAGATGAGTGATGATTTGTGGGTATCCCGTTGGTTAATGGAAAAGATTTGTGATAAATATGGAGTAACAGTTTCATTAGATTCAAAACCAGTTGAAGGTGATTGGAATGGAGCTGGATGCCACACTAATTTTTCTACATCGGATATGCGAGCAGAACATATTGGATCTGATGGGGTTCATCATATTAAAGAAGCATGCGAAAAATTAAGTAAGGTTCATAAAGAACATATGGAAGTATATGGTGAAGGAAACGAAAGACGATTGACTGGATTACATGAAACTCAAGCTATAGATACATTTAGCTGGGGAGTTTCAGATAGAGGAGCATCAATTCGTATTCCGTGGCAAGTAGAAAAGGATGGTTGTGGTTATTTAGAAGATAGAAGACCATCAGCTAATTGTGATCCATATGAAGTTTCACATAAATTAATTGAGACTATTTGTAAATAGTGCTTGACTTGTATAGGGTTTTATTCGTATATTTAGACATAATAAATTGGAGAAATACATAGTTGTACCAGAACGTATATTTTGATGGAAGAACAATTCATCTCTGGGATGATAAATTAGGTTATAAGAAATTTTCTAATAAGAGATATGCTTTTTTACCAGATAAAAATGGAAAATATATCGCATTAGATGGAAATAGAGTTAAAAAGGTTTTTAGATATGATAAAAAGAACTCTGACTTATATGAAAGTGATGTGCCCGCAGTTACTAGGGCATTAGTTGATAATTATACTCAAAGTGATGAACCTTCTACTGGTCATAAAGTTATGGTGTTTGATATTGAGGTTGAGGTTACAGAAGGATTTCCATCACCAGCAACGGCAGAGAATAAAATAACTTCTATTGCATTATGGGATAGTCTTACAGACGAATATTATTGTTATGTTTTAGATCCAGAGAATAAACTTGAGATAGAATCTGAAGACAGAGTATTAAAAAATGGTAATAATACTATATTTGGTTATAAATCAGAAGTTGAGTTGTTAAATGCATTTTTTGGTAAGTATTATGAGATAAGACCAACAATACTTACTGGGTGGAATATAGATAATTTTGATATACCATATTTGTATAATAGAGCAACACAATTATTAGGTTCTGAAATATCTAATTTGTTATCACCAATCGGAGTTGTTAAATATTCAGAATACAGACAAAAATTTGAGGTAGCAGGAGTAGCTTCTTTAGATTATTTTGGTATATATAAGAAATTTACACCCAATGAAGTTAGTAGTTATAGATTAGATGATGTGGGTAAAAATGAAGTTGGTATTAAAAAAGTATCATATGAAGGTACACTTAACGATTTATATGAAAATGATAGAAAAACGTTCGTAAAGTATAATTTAAATGACGTACATATAGTTGTAGAGTTAGATAAGAAATTAGATTATATTGAAATATCACGTGGTATTTGTCATATTGGTCATGTTCCTTATGAAGATATTTATGCAAGTTCTCGTTATTTAGAGGGGGCTATTTTAACTTATTGTAAAAAGAGAAATATTGTAGTACCTAACAAGAATCCGTATGGTAGACAACTGATGGGTCAAGATGATAAGTTTGCAGGAGCGTATGTACAGGATCCAATTAGAGGTAGACATGAATGGGTATATGATTTGGATGTAACTTCTATGTATCCAAGTGTTATTCGTAGTTTGAATATATCACCTGAAACTAAAGTTGGTAAAGTTTTGGGGTGGGATGCTGAAGAATTTATAAAGAAAGATAATGTAAAAACTTATACATTAATGAGTGGTAAAGAGGAAATTTGTAAATATAGTGAAAAAGAATTAAAAAATTATTTGAATGAAACTAATGTTTCTATAGGCTCTAATGGAGTGTTATATAGAATGGATAAAGAAGGATTGATTCCTGCTATTTTATCTCAATGGTTTAACACTAGGGTAGAATATAGAAAATTAGCAAAACAATTTCATGAAGAAGGAAATGAACAACAATTTCAGTATTATGATAGACGACAATATCTACAGAAGATTTTGTTAAACTCATTATATGGAGTATTGGGATTACCTGTTTTTAGGTTTTATGATGTTGATAATGCAGAAGCTACAACCTTAACAGGACAAGAACTTATTAAATTTAGTAAAAAACTTGTTAATCTATATTATAATAAAGAGTTAGGTACAACGGATGAAAATTATGTTATATACATAGATACTGATAGTATTTTCGCATCAGCCACACCGTTGGTTAAAGCAAGACATAAAGGAATTGATACTAGTGCTGAAGCAACGATGACTCAACATATTATTAATATTGCGGATGAGATACAAGGATTTTTAAACCAGAGTTATGATTTATTTGCTAAAAAGTTTTGTAATTTAGATAAACATTATTATGAAATTAAACAAGAAGTTATTGCTAAAACTGCATTGTTTGTTACAAAAAAACGATATGGGATGAAAATTATAAATGATTCTGGGCGTAAAGTAAACAAAATACAGGTTAAAGGGTTGGATACTGTTCGTAGTAGTTTTGCTGTAGCTATGAAGAATTTATTATCAAAAATTTTAGATGATATTTTAGTAGCAGTGCCTAAAGAAAAAATTGATGAGAGAATTTTTAAGTTTAAAAAAGCTATGAAGGCTATGGATTATGATGAAATTTCTTCACCAACTGGCGTAAAACGAATAGATAAATTTAAGTGTAGTATGGATAGAGAGACTGGATTGCCAGTAAATGTTCCAGGAGGAAAAATTATTTCTACTTATTATGAAAAAGCCACACCAGTTCATGTTAAGGCTTCTATGGCATATAATGATATGATAGATTACTATAAGATAAAAAGATATCCTAAAATATCTAATGGAGAAAAGATTAAATGGGTGTATTTAAAACAAAATCCATTAAATTTGCCAGTTTTAGCATATAAAGGGTATGATGATCCTGCAAAGATTTTAGAATATATAAAAATTTATATAGATGTAAACAAAATGTATAAGCAAGCATTAAGTAAAAAAATTGATATGTTTTATCAAGCTATGAGTTGGGATAATCCAATTGATAAAAGATATACTTTAGAGAAATTTTTTTAAATTTTGAGAATGGTAAATGATATATATGTATATATACCATTTTAAATTAATAAATAACAAATAGGAGATGTAAAATAATGAATAAAGGACTTTTAGAAAGATTCATTAATAAGTATACGCTGGGAGATAATGTTCAATCAGTAGTACTTAAAATCAAAAATAATGTCTTATCGACAGAATTTATTACACCTGAAAAATCACTTTTAGGTAAATTAGCATTAAATGATTTTCAATTTGAAGATGTTGAATTGGGAGTTTATAATACATCACAACTTTCACGTATGTTGAATGTATTGGGCGAAGATGTTAAATTAACTGTTTTGAGATCGGACGATATAGCTATATCCATTAAAGTAGAAGATACAAATGCAAGTATAAATTTTATGTTGAGTGATAAAACTATTATTCCAGTTGTACCTGCAATGAAAAATGTACCTGAGTTTCAACTTTCCCTTAAAATTGATAATAATTTTATGGCTAGGTTTATAGCAAGTAAAAATGCTTTAACAGATAAAGAAACATTTACAATAGTTACAGATAAAGATAGAGAAACGTGTGATTGTATATTAGGATATTCAAGTATAAATACAGATAGAATTACAATACCAGTTAATGTAGACCAGTTTATTGATATGGATTTGTTATCATTTAATGCAGATCTTTTTGGTAAAATTCTACAAGCTAATAAAGAATGTAGTGTTGGAAAATTAGAAATTTCTGCACAAGGACTTGCTAGAGTTACATTTAAGGTAGATAATTATCACGTAGTTTATAATTTAGTAGCGACACAAAGTGCGGACTAATCATATATACAATGTAGATTGTATAGAGGGTCTTAAAAAACATATATTAGATAATTCTATAGATCTTTGTGTTACTTCACCACCATATAATGTAGGGATAGAGTATGATGTACATAATGATACTCTAAGACTAGATGATTATATGCAATTTTCTAAAGATTGGTTGACAGAAGTTTATAGAGTTCTGAAACCAGATGGTAGGATTGCAGTAAATATACCATATGAAGTTAATATGAAAAAACTTGGTGGACATAATAGAATAAATATATCTTCAGAATATCATCAAATGATGAAAGATATAGGATATGGGTTTGCTGGAATTGCTGATTTGGATGAAAAGGCGCCTCAGAAGGTAAAATATTCTGCATGGGGCAGTTGGTTATCAGCGTCTGCTCCTTATATGCACAATCCAAAAGAATGTGTATTGGTAGGTTATAAAGACCAATGGAAAAAGTTAGAAAAAGGCAAATCTTATTGGACAGATTCAGACGAAGATAAAAAGGGATTTATGGAAGTTGTGTCTGGGATGTGGGGGTATTTTGCAGAAACTCGAGGTATGACAGAAGCAAATTTTAGTCTTGATATACCAGTTAAGGCTATTAAATTCATGACATATATAGATGATATAGTATTAGATCCATTTATGGGTAGCGGCACTACAGCAGTTGCATCAGTAAATCTAGATAGAAATTACATTGGATTTGAAATTTCAGAAAATTATTGTAAGATAGCAAGGTCTAGAATTTTAAAAGAAAAAATAAAAATAGAAACAGCAGAAAAGGGATTTGATTTTTGGGAATAGAACATCACGGCATTTGGAATGAAAAATATAGACCTACTTCATTGGATACTTATATTGGGAATGAACATTTAAAATCTAAAGTTAGTATTTTTATAGAAACTAATGATCCTCCACACTTATTATTTTATGGTAGAGCAGGTACTGGTAAGACCACGCTTTCAAAGATTATTACAAAGTCTATAGAATGTGAATATTTGTATATAAATGCATCTGATGAGAATAGTGTAGATACAGTTAGAGATAAAGTTAAAGGTTTTGCATCTACATTAGGATTTCAATCGTTAAAAGTTATTATTTTAGATGAGTGTGATTACATCACACCTAACGCTCAAGCTGCATTAAGAAACCTAATGGAAACATTTAGTAGACATTGTAGGTTTATTCTAACTTGTAATTATGTAGAAAGAATTATTGACCCAATACAATCTAGGTGTCAATCATTTCAGATAGTACCACCATCCAAAAAAGAAGTGGCAGTACATTTATCTGAAATATTAACTAATGAGAATGTAAAATTTGAAGTGGATGATATAGCTACAATTATTAATGGAGCATATCCAGATATAAGAAAGGTTATAAATACATCACAAAGACAGGTTGTAGATGGTATTTTACGGATGGATGCGAGAGAGATTATTTTAAATGATTATAAGTTACAAATATTAGAAGTTTTAAAATCTAGTAAATCTAAAAAAGAAACATTTACTGAAATAAGACAAATACTGGCAGATGCAAAGGTTACAGACTTTGCAGATTTTTTTAGATTACTATATGATGAAGTAGATAGTTATGGTAGTGGACATATTGCCGAATGTATCTTGGTTATAGCAAAGTATGAATTAAGTGATGCCCAAGTAGTTGATAAGGAGATCAATGTTATGGCTATGATAATAGAATTATTAAGAGTTATAAAATGAAACTAAAAATATCTTATAATAAAAAATATATAGATTCAACATTAAAACTTAAAGAAGAACTTTATAAAAATTTTCCAAAGTGTGAAGTTGTTACTGGAGAAATAGATAATGATAATTTTAGGGTTGAAGTTTTAGGTTATAATTTAACCGGCGGTCTAAACATGCAAACTCCGGGAGCCTGGTTATGGGATAAAGAAAATAAACGAGATGAATTACCATATATTATAGGTATAACAAAATCAAGTTGTGGTACTGTTAGTGGAATATTAGTTCATTGGATAATTCATGATATGATTGATTATGAGGATTCTCGTATTTTTAAAGAAAGATGGCATAATAATAAATTTCCAATTCCAGATTATGGAACATATACATATTCTAAAGTAGAATCCCCTCATATTTTTTGGTCAGGTGGATTTGATTCTACTTTTTTAGTTTGTAAAAAGTTAATCATAGATAGAGAACCAATTGAAACATATTATCTGAACTTTCCTTGTGATGGTTATCAGAAAAATTATAATAAATTTGTTTCAACCAATTTTGATAATTGTATGATTGACAATGAAACTAATGTAGTTGAAGAAGATCTATATGGTAGGAAAAGCTACGGGAGATACAGTAGATTCGTAGAAATAGGGATAATGAATAAGTTAAGAGAAATGATTATAGATAAATTCCCTTATACTAAGGATATGTTTCCTAAAGTAAATTTAATTGATGAATTTGAAATTGATTCTAAGGTTTTAAAAGATTCAAAGGTTATTTGTGATAAATATAATTCAAGACCTGATAGACCAGACCAAAGTTTGTATATGATACAATTTTCTTTGGATTTAGGTAAAGATATATCTGTGGCATGGGAAGCAGATATGGATGGTGAAGATTATTGTTTATCTACGAGGTTGGTACGCAAACATTTAAATGATGAGTTGAAGGTAGAAAATGATTTAGTAGAGGAATTGTGGTTATACAAAAATTGGGATTTACCATTAGTAAAAACTCATAGAAAAGAGATGATTGAAGATTCGATAAAATATGATTTTGTAGATATTATGAACCATACTTGGTCTTGTAGATTTCCAAAGGAGAATGGTGATATTTGTGATGGATGTATAGGAGAGGTGGATAATTTTGATAGAGTTAGTAATTATAAAGATATATTATGTATGACTATTTAAGAGAAATTCCACCATCTTATAGACAAGAGTATAATAGTTTAGTTGTAAATGATAATCATATAGGGGATTCTGTAAAATATCAACTTATTATATTGTCATATAAAGAAGAAAATTGTATAGGTGATTGTGTAGAGTCTCTAATTAATCAAACAATTTCTCCTGATGAATTTGAAGTATTAATTATAAATAATTGTTCATATGAAGAAGAATTTGATAATACTGAAAATATAGTTAAAGAAAAATTACATAAATACAAGTATGATAATATACATTTAATTAATGTAAAATTTCCTAAAGAAATTGCAAGTGCAGCATTAGCAGCAAAATATGGCATGGATTTTGCATTGTATAGATGGAAAGATTATGTAGATTTTAATAATGGGATAGTTGCATTTTTCGGAGCAGACAATATATTTGAAAATCATTATGTTGAAGAAGTATTAAATACCTTTAGGAAACCATCTAAGTATGAAAATCCACATCAATTGAATCCAATAGGAGATGGTGAGGATAGATTAGATATATTAGTAACAAATTGTGATAATAATAATTTCTCAAGTTTTGAAGGTGTGATTAATATTTCAAAGTTAAAACCTTATATAAATGAAATAGAAACTATGAACGGTTTGTTGGGAAAATGGTATTATAATAATTTTGATATAGTATGGGGAATTAAAAAAGATAAGAAGGTTAATTTAGATGAAAATTTATTGTACAGAGAAGATGATGGTAATGTAATCTGGCCCAAAACATTCAGAGCTAAAATTTATAATGATTTAGGTGGTGTGGAGGTTCAATGTCAAGAAGAACAGGCTATAATAATTAAAGCCGTGATGAATAATTGTGTTATAAAATATAATGATTTAACAAATTTTACACATATACATAGGTTAGAAAAACCAAGAGTTCCTGATGGCAGTTTCACACAATTATTAGTAGATAGTTTTGAGGCATACATAAATAAAAAAGAATTACAGGTTTATAAACTTGATTATTGGACAATGAGAAATAACATTGAAAAATATTTCTATGAAAAAACTTTCTATGAAAATTGGAATCCTACCTTTTTTTCAGAGAAAGATTTAAATAAAATTATAGAAGATTCAGGTGAATCATATTTATATTTTAAGAACAAATTTATTTATCAGTTTCAGGATGAGATAAATAAGATTTACAAAAAGATAAGTATTAATAAAGTTATTAATAACATAAAGAAGGAGGTACGATGAAAGAAGAAAAGTATTGGGGAGAAATTCCAAATAAAGATCGAGTAAAACCAAGTAAAAAACGTGGTGGTGAAGGGGATTATAAACATATAGCAGTAATTGAAAATAAAATTTATTTTTATGCAGGAGTAAATCGCGATAGTGCAGTAGAACTTAATAAGAAAGTAGGAGAGTTACAATCTAAAAGTTTTAGTTTAGCTAATAACTTAGATATTGAACCGCCATATGTACATTTATTTATAAATTCTGGAGGAGGATCAATTACATCTGGTATTTCATCAATGGATACTATATTGAGATGTAAAATTCCAGTTCATACTTATATAGATGGATTCTGTGCAAGTGCAGCAACATTTCTTTCGGTAGTTGGAAGTAAACGATTTATGAGTAGAAATTCTTATATGTTGATTCATCAGTTATCTACAAATTTTTGGGGTAAATATTCAGAGTTTGAGGATGAGAAACAGAATCTTGATTTAATGATGAAAACAATTAAAAATGTATATAAAGAATATACAAAAGTTCCAATGAAAAAACTTGACGAGATATTGAAACATGATTTATTGTGGGATGCTGAAACTTGTTTAAAGTATGGATTAATTGATGAGATAATTTAATTGGGTGGTTGGAGAGAAGATGAGTAAAATATTTGTATTGGGATATAATAAAAGTGGAACTATAAGTTTATCTCAATCATTACAAATTTTAGGGTATAGTGTATTACATACTGGAAGTAATAATTTTATGGAAACCTTAATGAAATTTTCTAATAATTTAGAACTTGGTATGGGAATATTAGATGGAATTGATAAATATGATTGTTATTTGGATTATCCTATCTACGAACCTACAGTCTTTAGTCATATTGTAGATGAATATCCAGATGCAAAGTATATTAGTTTGACTAAAAATTTAGATGATTATGTGGATTCTGCATTACGGGCTAAAGTTAGAGATATTAAAAATGGGAATAAAAATACATGGAATTGGTTAGGTGTTGGTGATGAAGAAGTATTTAGAAATTATCCAGAATATCAAAAGGAGTGGGTAAAGCGCAGAACTACATTTAAACATAAAAGTAATTTAAAACATTTAAGTAATTTGGGAAATACTGAAAATATACTTCATATGAATATCTGTGATGATGGAGATGGTTGGAGAGAATTATGTAAATTTTTAAATAAGGAAATTCCAAATATAGAATTTCCATATGAAAACAAGAATGAAATAGTTTAGGAGTTATAAATGAATATATTAGTTATAGGAGATTGTTGTAAAGATGTTTTTATTTATGGGGATATAGAAAGAATAAGTCCAGAAGCACCAGTACCAGTTTTTAAACCAACACACAAAGAATCAAATGGCGGTATGGCAAGAAATGTTGCAGATAATGTTGAATCATTAGATATGCACATTCATACCGTAACAAATAAAAATAGTATTATTAAAAAAAGATATGTAGAAAATCGTTCAGGTCAAATGGTATTAAGAGTTGATGAACATGATTATTGTGAAAGAATTGAAGAAACTTTATTAAAAGGTATTACAAAGAATAAATTTGAAAGACCTCCATTTGGATTTGGTTCAACGACTGAAAATTATTATGATGCTATTATTATTTCAGATTATTGTAAAGGGTTTTTAGAAGTATCAGATATTCAACATATTTGTGAAAACAATAAGAATGTATTTATTGATACCAAAAAGAAACTTGGTGAGTGGGTTAAAGACGCAGATTATATTAAGATAAATGAGTTAGAATACCAGAAAAACCATGAGATGTTATCAGAAAAAGGATTTGAAGATAAACTTATAGTTACGTTGGGAAGTAGGGGATGTAGATATAAGGGAAAAGAATTCCCAGTAAAAGAAGTTCCTGTAAAGGATGTTAGTGGAGCGGGGGATACATTTTTGGCAGGATTAGTTAGAGGGTATTTAGATTCAAATAATATATATGAAGCAATTAAATTTGCTCAAGAATGTACTACATTAGTGGTACAGAAACATGGTGTTGCAACAGTTACATTAAAGGAGTTAGAAAAATGAGTACTAAACCAATGAAACCACTTCCTAAAGCAAAACAGTCAGTAGATTTATCAAAAGCTGATACTATAAAATGTGATGATTGTGGAAATTATCTTTTTATCACTTCATTTGTGATTAAAAGAGTTTCTGCAATTTTATCACCAACAGGTCAAGAAGGACTAGTGCCAATTCAAGTTTATAGTTGTGGAAATTGTGGACAAGTACCAAAATCATTGTTAGAAGGTAGTGGATTAGAGACTAAATGATTAAAAAACTATATACAATAGGGGATAGTTGGACATATGGAGACGAGTTAAAGAATCCAAAAAAAGAATGTTGGCCAAGTGTCTTGTCAAGAGAGTTAGATTGTGAACTTATCAATCAGGCTGGTCCTGGTGGACCCAACGATTGGATGTTTAGAAAAACCATTGAATGGGTAAGTTGTCAAGAAAATTTAGATGATACTATATTAATAGTGGCGTGGAGTGAACCAAATAGACGAGAAGAAAATTATAAGTTTATGGGATATGAATCAAAACTTTGGAGAAAAGTAATGAAGGATCTTTATAATAATGAATTGTCATATTATAAATCCGTATGTTATATGGTTACATTACAAGAATTTCTAAAATCGAGAAATGTAAAATATTTATTTTTTCAGCCTTGGTGTGATATATTAGGGAGCGAGAAAAGGTTATATGAAACGAGAGAAAAAAAGATTAAATATAATCGGTGGTTAGTAGAAGATTACCAGAAAGAGTGTTATTCTGATAGTTTAGAAATAGGAAAAATAATTAAAAACATAGATGGTAAATATTTAATAGGTCCCAACGTTCCAAAGTATATAGAAGAATATAATATAAGAACGATTATGCCGGGAGATGGAACTGGTAGACATCCTAATAAAAAAGAACATAAAATAATGTCAAAGTTTATCAAAGAAAAATTAATTGAGTTATATTCATGATAGAAAAAGTATCATTAGATATTGCAAATTATTGGACATCAAATGATTTTTTAACAGAATCTAATAAAAGTTGCGGAACTCTTGTTGCCTTTGATTGGACAGAAGGTTATTTAACTGAAATAAACACAAATATAACTTTAAGTGATTTAGAACTTGAAAATTTTAAATTTGATGATTTCGTAGAATTTTTAAAAGAGAATAATTTTACTTTTGTATTGGGATTGAGAAATATTGTGTTTGAAGATAATCCATCACCAGAATGGACAGATAAATTAAAAGAAACATTAAAGTCTGATGAAATAAATTATGATGAATATTTGGTAGATACTTGGCCAGCACCAATTCCAGAATTTGACGTTCCCGATAATATTTTTTTGTTAAGATATTCATATGATCCATATAATAAAGTAGATAATTTGGCCTCAAACAATTTTTTATTTGGAGATTTTATAAAAAAAAGTGATTGGGAAAAATACTATAAAGATAGTAAAACTGAAGAAAAGACAAGAGTTATAGTTTTTTGTAGTGATATAGAAAATTTAGTATTACATAAAGAATTTAAAAAGTGTATTATAAAATAGATTTAAGTAATTACGAACCAAAAGAAGTTCCAGAATATAATACTTATAATGATTTTGTATTTAGTGCAGATGTATTGAAGTGTTTAGAAGAAGAGTTAGATAACTTTAAAGATTCATTTGGAAAGCATTGGAAAGAATGGGATATTCCAGAGTTAAAACATAGACTTGAAAATAATTATACATTTTACTTAATATCAACTGATGAAGAAATTAAAGGTTGGGCATTTATAGATTGGAATAAAAAATATCCATATCTATGTAATAGGTATGTAGTTCCAGAATTTAGAAAAAAAGGATTAGGAAGTGATTTAGTGTGGTTAAGATGTAATGAAGTTGTTAAACTGGGATACAAAAACGCTTCAATTATGTTAGAAGATTGGAATACCCCAGCATTATCGGTTAAAACAGAAAATAATTTTATAGAAATTAAAGAGATATGATATTTATAAGTGTATACAAACTATCATATTACAAAATTAAGGAACATAACTTATGTCAGCAGAAACAAAAATAGTTAATTTATTTAATTATATAACGGGCAGTGCTGGAGGTTGGCCATCAGATACTAATGTTGGTGTACTCGCTAGTGTAGACTTTTTAATAGAAACAGGTTCAGATGATATTTACTTTCCTGAACTAAATACTAATATTGGAATTTTAGGACCACTTTCTGAACAACGAGGGGTCTTTAATGAAGTTTCAGATTATGCAGCTTCAAAAAGTTGTGATACGGCGTATATATACGGAACATTACCTGCTGCTGGAAAAGATAATCCATCTTCATTTCAACAACCAATCATTAGTTCAAGTTTTGCACAAAATAGTATAAGTTGTAGTTTTGAATATTTTAATACTGATTCAAGCAGTTATTTTGCACAAAGAGGAGATACAAACTATGCAGGAAGTTTTCACTTTTTTGTTCAGACGCCTTGGTGGGTGGATGATACTCTTCTTAATATTGTAAGTGGTTCATTTAATAAATCAAAATTTAGAGATATATTGGGAGCATCACCAGAGAGTGAAAGTTTAATTCCTTTATTTAATACATCATCTTATACACCAAATACTAATTTTCCAGATTATGTTATAAAGAATCCAACGGGTCACGCAACTATTCAAACTGGACAATTAGGATTAAATACTTATATATCGAGTTCAGATTCTTATGAAAATGCAAATTTAGCTGGTAATATTACAGAAAAATTTATTATATCAAGTGGTAGTTATTGTGATGGTAATCCTTATATATTTCAATCAAAGCGTTTTTACTTAATGACACCTGATGAACATATACTTTTACAATCATACGGCGGGAGTGTAGCTAGCGAAGGTAGATTTAATCAGCTTGAATCAAAACTTATAAGATCCGGTAGTGAAGCTTGGATACCAACACCTATGAGTACGAAAATGTCTGCAAGTGGTAGTTTAATTCATATGTATGATGGTTCAACAAAACAAGCACAAGATGTAGAGGTTGGAGATATGGTTAAATCATACTCAATAGTTGGAATGCCAGATGAATCATCAATAAAAGACTGGGGAAGTTTCACGACATCAGATTTGAGTGGTTCAACTGCTTCTGATTCTATTGTGGTGAGTGTAAAGTCTTCAGAGCATTATGGATATTATCTAATAAATGATAGTATTAAATTACCTGTAGACTTGCAAACTACACTTCACGGTGGAAAACTTTTTACAAAAACAGATGATGATATTTGGCGTTGGAAAACCCCACGTGACCTGATAGTGGGCGATAAATTTTTAACTCCTGACGTTGAAGAATTAGAGGTAACATCAATTTCTCAAGTATCAGAAGAAGAAACATTTTATGGAATGGATGTTGAGGATATCGATACTTATTTCCAATCAAATATTTTGGTTCATAATATTCCACCAAAATGTTTTGTAGCAGGAACGCCTATCACAATGGGTGATGGAACTACAAAGGCGATTGAATTAGTTGAGGTAGGAGATGAAGTTACAAATTATGACTTTGAAACAAAAGAAGTGAAAGTTAATAAGGTAACATCAATAGAAACACCAACACACGCAGATATTATAGAAATTAGTTTTGGTGATAAAAAAACTAAGAACACATTTGACCACCCATACTGGGTAGTTGGAAGTGGTCAAAAGGGTTGGAGTTCTTATAAACCACAATGGACAGAAGAAAGATATGATATTAAATCGGAACAATTAGAAGTCGGAGATAAATGTTTAGAACTTCATAATGGAGAACTTAGAGAAGTTGAGATTACTAATTTAGAAGAGAATATTAATCCAGTTCAGACTTATAGTTTAGAAGTTGAAACACATCATAATTATTTTGCAAATAATATATTAGTTCATAATAAAATGCCATAATATATTAGTTCATAATAAATTTTAAATGTAATGTATTGGACGTTGGGGTAGATATAGTAGATGGTATATGTCAGAGAATGACGATAAAGAAGGTTATGATACGATGGCAGATGCAGGTATGGCAAAAGAACAGTTATATTTTAATAACTTTTATAGAAGGAAATACATTCAAATGAAGAGAATTAAAGATGTAGAACAAAATCCCGATTTTAAATACTCGATACAAATCCCAAAATTTTTATCATCCGAAAAATGTGATGAATTAATCGAACAAATAACAACGACAGAAGAAATGGTTCCAGGCGGTGTTGGTGGTGAGCATGGTGAATGTGCAATTATACCTGAAATCCGTAAGACTAAAGAATGGTATTTATTTGATCAACCGTTAAATCCACATAGACCTGATAAATGTAATGGTGATTGGCAATGGTTACAAGATAAAATATATGAAGTTGTAAAAATTGTAAATCAAGGAGTTTTTAAGTTTGATATTGAAATGCCCGATAAAGAACTTAAACTTATTAAGTATGAAAAGGGTGATTTTTTTGGTTGGCATACAGATTATAATGCAGGAGATTGTTCTACTAGAAAATTAGTAGCACTTATTCAACTCACAGACCCAAGTGAATATGAGGGGTTGGAGACCCAATTCGGTATTCAAGATAAAGATACAAAAGAGTGGTATACAATGAATAAATTAAAAGGATCATTGACAATTTTTCCTACTTTTATGTGTCACAATGTAACACCAATCACAAAGGGAACTCGTTATGTTATACAAGAATTGTTTATTGGGAATCATTTTAGATGACGGAGAATAAAGATTTTAAGTGGTTTGTATATTTACCATTTCTTAGTGAAGAACAATGTGATGATTTGATAAAAAAAATAAAGGGTGAAGATAGTTGGGTAGCAGCTGGAGTTTATGACCCACAAAAAGAGAAATCTACTTCAGTAAATCCATCACACCATCGTGAGTGTGATGAGTTATATTTATTATCAGAAACAAATAAAGATATAAAAAATGACTATAGTTGGTTGATAGATAAATTAAATACTATAGTAAAAATTTCAAATGATAGAGTTTGGAAGTTTGATATTGAAAGTGGTGGTAGTGATTTTAGAGCTATACAATATAAGATTGGAGACCATTTTGGTTGGCATTCAGGTACAGATGCGGGTGTATTATCATTAAATAAAATAACTTGTTTAATTCAATTATCAGACCCAAAAGATTTTGATGGTGGGGATTTACATCTCGCCTTTACCAATGAAAATAAAGAGTTTTTTAAATGTCCTTATAAAAAAGGATATTTATTTATGTTCCCATCTTTTTGTAGTCATATGGTTACACCACTTAAAAGTGGAGAAAGATTTATAATGAGACAAACTTACTTAGGAGAGCCATTTAGATGATAGATAACTTAAAACAAAAAAATAATTTTAAGTTCGGTATACATAAACACAATTTTTTATCTAAATCCCAATGTGAAGAACTGATAAAACGATTTGAATCTTCAACACAAGAAAAGGCTAGAGTTGCAGGAACATACGAGGGAGAGGGATCAGTCATAGTGAATGAAAATGTTCGTAAAGTCCTAGAAGTCAGGTTTGATGATGATTTAGTTTTATCCGATGGGTTTAATGTAGCTAAAAGTATTATTTCAGCAATCAAAATTGCAAACGTAGGTTATTTTGAATTTGATATAAGTGATATACTTACAAAACCAAGAATATTGAAATATAGTGACACAAAAGATAAATATGATTGGCATTTAGATATTGGAAATTTTGAAACATCACTTAGGAAAATAACAGCGAGTATACAATTATCAAATCAAGATGATTATGAAGGTGGAAATTTAGAATTAAGTATGACTGAAAATACTGGAAAGGGAACTGCTGTTGGTAGTAGAGAACAGGGGACATTAGTATTGTTTCCATCCTTTGTAGGACATAGAGTGCTACCAGTTACAAAAGGAGTTCGTTATTCGTTAATAGGTTTTATGTTGGGAAATGCATTTAAATAATAGTAAGATAAATTAAGAGATGTTAAAGGTAATAAATAATTTACACGAAAGTAAGAATGAATAAAGTATTAGTATTAGGGTGTAGTCGCAGTGGAACAACAGAGTTTTGTAAAACACTACAAGAAATAACATCAAAGAAATTGGTATGGGAGCCACAAGTTGGTTTACAGCGCGACACATCAAAAAATCTATTAAAATTATTTGGAGTTAATGGATTTTTAGATAAAATATATCAAGAGGAAGATACATTTGGAATAAAATGGGGATTATATCCAGAGTCAGAATGTAGTACTGAGGTTATAGATTATCACGATTTAGTTTTCTTTTTATCAAGAAGAAATGTATTTAAACAAGTAATATCGTTATATCTGGCAAAGAAAACAGGGAAATGGAGATCAGTGGATTTTAATGTTGAAACTTTTACACAAAAAGAAAAAGAAGAGTATAATGAAATTAAAGTGGGTAAGATTGATATTGAAGATATAAAAAAAGATATTAAAGGAATAAAAGAAACATCAGTAAAATTCATAGGTCATTTAAAAAGTCATAGAAATGCAAGAGTGTTGTTTTATGAAGATTTATTTGGATTCTTTTCAGGTGTAAAAATCAACACCGAAGAGAATTATAAAAATATTGAAAACTGGAAAGAACTTCAGCAATTCTATATTGACAATAAAGATTTTTGCCGTTATCTTCATTAATTGATTGGTATGAAAAGTTTTTGGATGGGTTTGAAGATTTTTAAACTATTTATTTAAAAGGTTTCAATTCATGAAATTAAAATCACTATTTGATCACATAAATCATATTACGTCAAAACAGACCAAAGGGTATTGGGATTCTCTAAACGATAGAGAGAAGAAACAATGGTCTAATTATATGATTAATCGTTTTCTCTCTATGAAAATGGAGTGGACAGATTTTGTAAATGAAATACAGAAATTAAAGCTTGACTCATATCAACTTTATGTTGTATATTCCAGTATATTACCGAGGGGTAAGCAGTATTTAAAATATATTAAGAAGAAAAAAGGGACTATTTATAATACACAAGTCATTCAGAAAGTCTCTGAATATTTCGAAATTAGTAAATCAGAATCAGAAGATTATTTAAATCTATTATCAAAAAAACAAATTAGAGAGTTAGTTTCAAAGTATGGTTATGCCAATAAAGAATTAAAACAAATGGGATTATAAAATGAAAGTTATTAAAGAGTCAAGTACAAAAAAAGGTATGTCGTTAGAAGAAGCGTATGGTAATGCTAATGGTGATAAGTCAGTTGTTACTTTGATGGAAGAAGAATGGCCTGAAATGACCAATGAGTTTAAGAAGATACAAAAAGAACAATATGAATTGTTTTTACATAAACAACACGATTATGGTCCAGGTAATATTTCAGTCGGTACACAACTACAAACACCAGAAGAAGTAAGATTATCCCTAATCGGTCTTTTTTTCAGGATGAATGACAAAATACAACGAGTTAAAACATTACTGTTGAATAACAGAAAGTCAGCTGTAAAAGACGAACCTATTGAAGATGCCTATCTCGATGTTAGTAACTATGGTATTATGGCAACAATAGTAAATCGTGGTAAGTGGGGAAAATAGTTTGTCAGACAAATTAAAAGTTAGTTATTCTCAATATTCTATGTGGTCTCAATGTCCTCATAGATGGAAATTAAATTATATAGATAGATTATCTACTTTTACGGATAGTATTCATACAATGTTTGGAACAAGTATGCATGAAGTTATGCAGTTTTGGGTTAAGACTATTTATGAAGTATCAGCTAAAGCGGCTAATGAATTAGATTTGAATACTATGTTGTTGGCTAAAATGAAAAAGTTATATTCTGAACTTATGAAGGTAGAAGGGTCAGAGCACTTTACTACACCTGAAGAATTGACAGAGTTTTGGCAAGATGGGTGTGCAATTTTAGATTTTTTAAAGAAAAGGCGTGGAGATTATTTTTCTAAAAAGGGATGGGTTTTAAAAGGTATTGAAACTGAATTGGATTGTCCACTTACAGATCAAGTAGGTTTTAGAGGATTTATAGATTTGGTACTTGAAAATACGATAAATCAGAAAATTAAAATTATAGATATTAAGACTTCTACAATGGGTTGGAATAAGTGGATGAAAACAGATAAAAAGAAAACAGACCAGTTATTATTGTATAAACAATTTTATTCTAAACAATTTAATACACCAATGGATAAAATTGATGTAGAATATTTTATTGTTAAGAGAAAGTTATATGAAAATGTGGATTGGCCTCAAAAAAGAGTTCAATCATTTATTCCTGCTAATGGAACACCGTCTATAAATAAAGTTGTGAAAAATTTGAGTGATTTTTTAAATGATGGATTTGAGGGGAATACTCATAAACATAAAGATTATTTAAAAAATGCAAGTAAAAAAACTTGTAGATTTTGTGAATTCAATCAAACTGAGTATTGCGATGAAGGGATAAAATAATGAATAGAATGAGAGTAACTTTAAGGTTTTATTTACCAGATTTTATAGAAAATTTAAATACTAATATAGAACAGTTAGAAAAAATATATAAAAAAAGTTTGGCACCCATAACTTTATATTTGTGGTATGATACTGACGATAAGAAAGATTTGGGACAGTTAAAGGAGTTTATTAAAAATTGGGAATCTAGACAACATTTTAGAACGGTTATTAGAACATCTTTCGTAAATTCACCAAAGGATTTTATTTGGTTTGATATAATCCCATATACTTATGAGAATAAAACAGGCTATAATAGTAGATTTTCATATTCTTATATTGATAAATCTAAAATAGTGGACGGTATTAAACATTTTGATGAAATTTTAAGTTTTACAACTGGACCCAAACCTAAAAAAATACAAAAAAGGACAGACCATAATTATAATGAAAGTGGCGATAGTAGGTAGTCGTAAGTACGATAATAAACTAAAAATAAAAGAATTTATTTTTCAATGTAAAGAACAGTTTGGTGATAAATTGGAAATTGTTAGTGGTGGATGTAAATATGGAGCAGATAAATTTGCTAAACAGGTATCAATGGAGTTGGATTTAAGATATGTTGAATTTCCACCAGCACATTTTCCACATAACCAATTTTGTATCAGGGAAGCATTTAATTATGGTAAACCATATGCAGTATGGAATTACTTTAAAAGGAATAAAGAGATAGCAAATTATAGTGATATGGTTGTAGGTTTTATACCAGAGGGAGTTGAATCAAATGGAACTCGTAATACACTAAATCACGCAGAAAACTTTAATAAAAAGGTTATTATTATAAATTAAGTATATATTTATTATATATATGTATATATGGAATAAGAGATTATGTTATGAACGAAGATTTAAAATTAACATCAGTAAAGATTCTAACAAGCCTTCATAAGAGATTTAAAAGGTTTTGTTTAGAAGATGAGTTTACTCTTCAAAAACTTGTTAATAGATCATTGGATTTATATACAACGGATGGAGAGTTTAAAAAGAAAATTGATGAATATCAAGAATTGGAACATTCAGGTAGTATGATATGAAGAAAAAGAAGAAAATTTTACTTTTATCTGATGATTTAAGAATGTCATCAGGAGTAGGTTGTGTTTCGAAAGAATTTGTTTTAGGTACTGTTAGTCATTATGATTGGGTACAGATAGGTGGAGCTATTAAACATCCAGAAACAGGTAAAGTGTTTGATATGCGGGATGATATAAGACAAGTAAGTCCTGAAATTGAAGATCCATATTTGATGATTTATCCATGTGACGGATATGGAGACCAAGAGTTGTTGAGAGCAGTAATGCGAAAAGAAAAACCAGACGCAATTCTACACTATACAGATCCAAGATTTTGGACTTGGTTATATTCTATGGAGCATGAAATTCGGTCACAGATACCGATTTTTTATTATAATATATGGGATGATTTACCTTATCCAATGTGGAATGAACCATATTATGAATCGTGTGATTTGATTATGAATATATCTAAACAAACTGTAAATATTGTTAATAATGTTTGGCACCAAGAACCACCTGAAGATTGGCAAGTAACTTATGTTCCACATGGAATAAATCAAGATGTTTTTAAACCTTTACCTAGAGATGACAAAGGTTATCAAAATTTTATGAAAGAAAGTAAACATCCAGTTGAAGATTTTGAATTTGTAGTATTTTTTAACGCTAGAAATATTCGTAGAAAATTACCAGGTGATGTAATACTATCATTTAGTACATTTGTAGATATGCTTCCAGAAGAAAAAAGAAATAAATGTTTATTGTTAATGCATACAAATCCAATTGATGAAAATGGAACTGACTTGATGGCGGTAGCAGATGCAGTAGCACCTGGAAAAAATGTTAAATTTTCAACGGAAAAACTAACTCCAGAATGTTTAAATTATTTATATAATTTTGCAGATGTTACTATTAATCTGGCTTCCAACGAAGGATTTGGACTAGGAACAGCAGAATCAGTAATGGCGGGTACTCCAATGATTGTAAATGTTACTGGTGGAATGCAAGATCAATGTGGATTTAGACTTGATGGTAAATTATTGACAGCAGAAGATTATACAGATATACATTCTTTACACGATGCAAAGAAGTGGAAAGATAATCCACGACTTACTCACGGTAGTTGGACAAAACCAATATGGCCTTCTAATCGATCATTACAAGGTTCAGTTCCAACACCATATATTTTTGATGATAGACCAAGTTTTGAAGATGCCGCTGAAAAGTTATATGAATGGTATCAGACACCAAAAGAAGATAGAGATAAGGCTGGATTAGAAGGAAGAGAGTGGATGTTGAGAGAAGATACTTGTCTTTCAGCTAAGAGAATGAGTGAGAGATTCATAGAAGATATGGATAGAGGTTTTGAAAAGTGGACACCAAGAAAACAATTTAAGTTATATGAGGCATAAATGAGTGATTATAATGGTTTTAGTTTTGATTTAGAAGGTAATGGTAAGAAAATAACTAAAGATAGAGTAGATAAAGTTCTTGAATTTACAGAAGATTCTAATGAATGGAACATAATAGAGGAAGTATTAGAGGTTGAAGATGGTAATATTATTCTTATGGGAGATAATGATGACCCATGGAGATATAATTATGCCAATGAAGTTTTGTTTCTTATTAAAAAATTACAAGAAGAATTAGATTTTACTTTCAAGGGAGAGTTTGTGTGGATGTCAGACGACTATCAAAATAGTTATACAAATACATATACATTTGATGGTAGTGGAGATTATGAAGAAGAATTTGAAGAGGAAGAGCATGAGTGGTACGAAGATGAGTAAACCAGTTTGTTTAGTTACAGCACCTGTAGGTACAAGAAGTGGTTATGGGGCACATGCAAGAGATATAGTACATTCACTTATTGATTTAGATTTATATGATGTAAAGATAATGCCAGTTCGGTGGGGATCAACACCACAAAATGTATTGGATGAAAATGATCCAGAAGATAGAAAAATACTGGAAAGGTATTTACCACAACCACATTTAGAAAAGCAACCAGAACTTCATATTCATATTGTAGTTCCAAATGAATTTCAGACGTGGGGTAAATATAATATAGGTATCACCGCAGGGGCTGAATTTACCGCAGTAAGACCCGAATGGATAGAAGGATTAAATAGGATGGATTTAAATATAGTTCCATCTGAATTTACTAAAGAATGGATTGTTAAGACTAAATTTGATAAAACTAACGAAGAAACTAAAGAAAAAGTTGGAGAATTACTTTTAGAGAAACCTATAGAAGTATTGTTTGAAGGTTATAATGAAAATATTTATGGAAAAGTTACAACTGATGATTTTATAAACGAAGAATTATCAAAAATTAAAGAGAATTTTTGTTATTTTTTTACTGGACATTGGTTACAGGGAGGTTTAGGTAATGATAGAAAAGATGTTGGTGCATTAATTAAAATATTTTATGAAGCGTTTGGTAAAAAGCCAAATAAACCAGCATTGATATTGAAAACTACAGGTGCTACTCCGTCAGTACTTGACAGATACGAGATATTAGGTAAAATTGAACAAATTAAAAAACAATTTCCAGGACAGAAGTTACCCCCAGTGTATTTATTACATGGAGATTTAACAGATGACCAAATGAATGCTTTATATAATCATCCAAAAGTAAAAGCTATGACTATGTTTACACACGGAGAAGGTTTTGGAAGACCTATTTTAGAATTTTCAACTACTGGAAAGCCTATGTTGGTTAGTAATTGGAGTGGTCATATAGATTTTCTTAAAAAGGACGCCGTTACTCTTATGAAAGGAAGATTAACAGAAGTTCCGAAAGATGCATTTCCAGAGAATATATATCAAGAAGGAGCTAA
>Ga0209128_1000652_pt1 | contig 25586 bp, 26 predicted proteins | sample ETNvirnome_6_100_FD_184072 | JGI IMG/M metagenome (GOLD analysis project Ga0209128, IMG submission 184072) | Marine viral communities from the Pacific Ocean - ETNP_6_100 (SPAdes) (version 2) | ecosystem: Environmental > Aquatic > Marine > Oceanic | place: Pacific Ocean | collected 2013-06-19 | reverse complement strand
AAAGCTGTAGCGGTTGTAGCATTACCCGTTAAAGCACCAACCAAGGCTGTGGATGTTATACTTGTAGCCCCTGTTACAACCCCTGCGTCAATACTTATAGTACCGTCTAGTAATATAGCTGATCCAGAGGCTGGTTCTATATTGATAGCAGCACCAGAGTCCAGTGTTAGAACTCCTCCTGAGTTCATATCAAGAGTACCTGAACTTTCTACTACTAGATTCGTACCGTCACCCTCTATCTTTTCTCCGTCATCTCCGAAGGTAAGTCCAACATCAGCAGGAATATTGATATCATTGGTTGCCTCTAGTTCTATGTCGGCTGCGGAATCCAAGGTAACAGCAGTTCCTGCCAATTCAGCAGTACCATCGGCTGTAATCTGGATATCCGCATCAGCACCAGCCGCATCTGTAGTTACTATACTTAATGTGCCATCAGACCCTGCTGTAATTACTGTTGTATCGCTAGTATCACCGGTCATTGTAATGACCTTACCGTTAATAGCTACATCGTCCACCGTTAGTGTAGTTAGTGTACCAAGTGATGTTATATTTGGTTGAGCAGCTGTCGTTACAGTTGCTGCGGTGGTAGCTGTTGTAGCATTACCAGCTAAAGCACCTGTAAATGTAGCTGCTCTAACTGTTCCAGTAGCTGTAGCGTCAATTGAATATGCTGGGCTGCCTGTATTTACACCTAATCTATTATTAGTAGCGTCCCAAAATATAGCATCAGAATCAGAATTAAATGCGCCACTACCATCGGAAAACTGTATATGTCCTGCTGTTCCAGATGCTGTACCGGATGCTGAAGTTGCCATATCAAATCTAGAAACAGTAATAAATGTACTATCATCAGTATCGCTTTTAGCATTTAAAGCGGCTCCACTATTTTGATATAATTGAACTGTTAAATAGTCGGCAACATCATCTACGTATACTAATGTACTTCCACCTGAAACCGCTGTTGCTTGAGCAGATGGAGTCAAAATTCTATCTCGTAAAATTACATTGTTTGAACTTCCAGATGTGTCACGATAAGTAACTGCCATTTCTCGATAACCAGCTGAATCAGCTTCCCATTCCTGTTGTATGGTTACTAAGAAATATCCAACCGTACCAAATGTAAATCTATCCGTATTAGTACTTCCGTCATGGAATGCCCCAACATCATATGATTCTGTCCAAGCAGTAGGAGTCGTAGCCGAATCATTACTTATGGATAAATTCGTACCACTTCCAGTTATATAAGCTTTAATTCCTCTAAAAGCTCCCCCACCAGCAATCGCTCCAGCAGAAGTGATTTTAGTTTCATTTCCACCATCATCTTTATAATAAAGTTCATTATCGGTTTTAGCATATACCATTCCATAACCAGAGGTATTTGAAGGGGCTGACTGCTCTTTCAAAGCTAAAGAGTTATTTTTTATTTCTACATTAGACGCACCAGCAAAAGAATTACTATTATTATATTGAAGTTCATTAGCAGAACCTGAAGCTAACCCACTTACACCCAGATTATCTGGCTTTACCTTTTTATAGGTACTATCCGTAGCGTCCCATAATAATAGAAAGTCCGCATCAGTAGCGACACCGCTGGTTAATTCAGTTCGCCCACTAATTACGTCCTCGTGTACCATCGCCGCTTGAACAGCGTTAGTAGCAATTGTAACCGCTCCAGCATTTGTCATTGTTACATCACCACTTAATGCCGCAGCTGTAAATCCCGTACCATCTCCAATGACAATTTCTGTAGTTGCTACTGCGAGATCACTAGGATCGCCAGTACTGTTTGCATTTCGTACCTTAATTGTATTAGCTGCCATATTTGCTAATTTAGCATTTGTAATAGCATCATCTGCCACATTACCACCCGCAATTGCCCCACTAAATGATGCGGCTGTCAATACTCCCGTACTTGGATTATAGGTTAATCCAGAATCAGTTTCAATTCCTTCTGTCCCGCCTAAAGCACCATCAACAAAAGTAAGATATGTAGTTTCATCTGTAGAGTTATTTGCAGTCGCTGTAACATTGGTTGCAGTAGTTGCCGTTGTTGCTGTATCAGCATTGCCTGTAACATTTCCTGTTAAGGCTCCCTCAAAAGTTGTAGCTACTAGCGTTCCAGCAGTACCTGACACAACTTCACTATTAATAGTAGCATCGGGAATAACAGTAAACTTACCCGTAGAATCGTCGTAACCAAAAAATCCAATTTTCGCCGCTGAACCATTGTGCCACCTAAATGAGATTCCTCTATCTTTATTATCATCCGAACCCGGAGCTGAAGTACCGCCCAAATTAAATATTGGATCGGCTATTGTAACTGTTGTACTAGCAACTGTTGTTGTTGTACCACTTACTGTTAAGTCACCTGTCACAAGTAACCCACCACTCATTGTTACTCGTTCCGCCCCGTTGCGGGTATCTATTTCTAAAATACCTGTTTTTCCTGAAGCATCGAAACTAAGAGCAGAAGCGGTATTATCTATTAAGTCCCAATCTTGAGCAGCGGCAGTAGAAATATCACCCCCAATAACCAAGGCTCCAGTTGTCGCAGTACCAGTTGTACTTATAGCCCCTGATCCTACATTTATAGAAGTGAAACCAGAGGTAATAGACCCAGCATCTAAATCACCTACAGTTGTAATCTGTCCCTGAGAAGCGTCCACACTAAGAGAATGAGTAGTACCTTCACCACTAGTAGCGGCAGAAGAAGTTATACCTGTTCCACCTGTTATAGTTGCAACATAATCTCCAGTAGTGTGTGTAGCTAAAGTAATTAGATTATTTAAAGTTGTTGCCCCTGTACCACCTCTTGCTACCGCTAATGTTCCACTAGTGTTAGCTATGGGGACTACCCCACCTGATGCATTATTTGAATGTGCATGAGTCGCATTAGTTAAATCTCCAATAGTGGGAGTCGTTAAAACCTTATTTGTAAAAGTTTCATTTCCAGCCAATGTAGCTAAAGTTCCAGATGTTGGTAAAGTTACATCAGTTGTATTAGTAGTTGTTAACGTTACCGAATCATCGCCAGCTGTTATAAATGCACCAGAAAAAGTTAAATCTCCACCGATAATAGCAGTTCTAGCAGCATTCTTAGGGTCAATTGAAAGAACCCTATCGGCAGTTAAATCTGTTCCAGTTCCAACCGCAATTTGCATTTCATAAGAAGTGCCACTTTGTTTTATACCAAATGTTGTAATATCATTAATAGTTCCACTATCAATATCCACATTCGTAAGATTTTGATTATTTAAGTTTTGTGCCGCACTCCATGTTAAACCTCCTCCAACAGTAGCAGCATTAATTGTAACGGCTGAAGCTCCTCCAAGAGTGGCTGCATCAATTGCTCCAGAATCTATGTTTACATTAGTCATCTCCTCACTATCAAAATCTATTGAGCCTACCGCTGTAAAAGCACCGATTTTTGTTACTGTTAAAGTGTCAGTAGCAAAAGTTAAATCACTATCTGTTGCTAAAACTCCATCAGTACCAGCAAAAAATATTCTTGTTGCAGTATGGGAATCAGCTAAAAAGTTATTTGCTCTAACAGTATAGTTTCCAACATCAACATTATTAGCAATTGTTAAACTGGTTATTGCGTCAACTGTACCGCCATTAATATCAAAAGCAGAACCTTCTATTTCTGAAGACCCAGCAGTTAATTTTCCACCCAGAGTAAAAGCATTTATATTGGTCGGGGAAATTGTTCCAACAGTTAACGTGTTACTACCAGCAGAATACTCAAATCCTGATTCAGCTGATAAAACTCCCGCAGTACCTGTATAAACAACTTGTCCCGCAGTTAATCCGTCAGCAGTAACTGTTTGCGCTCTGAGATCATTCGCCCCAATATCCAAATCTCCAATGGCTGTTAATGCATTTACTCTGTAAATACTTACGGCATCATCAGAGTTATCGCCAATTTGAATTGCATTATTATCCCCGTGTATAGCATCTAATGTAAGAGTACCTACGTTTAATATTGAGTCGTCACCAAAATCTAAGCTACTCGCAGCGTTAAAAGTGATATTACCAGTAGAAGAACTAATGGTATTTCCATTGATTGTAATGTTATCAACTGTAAGTTGTCCACCTGTAACTGTACCGGTTGTTGTAATTGCTCCAGCACCCACATCAATTGAGGTGAACCCGGAGGTAATAGACCCGCTATTTAAGGCCCCTGTGGAGGTCAGAGAGGAGTTTATAACGCTAGACCCTAGTGAGGTACTACTTAACATAGAAACGTTGTTTATTTTAAATACCTTACCCGTTGGAAGATTCCAATCTTGGTTAGAAGTCCAATTATCGTTTGAGTTATCCCATATAATTGTTTTATCAGTTGCGCCTTTAAGGGTAATTCCACCCCCATCAGCAGTAACATCAGTAGGAGAATCGACTGAACCCATTTCAATATTTTTATCATCTACAGTTAATGTTGTTGAATCTATGGTTGTGGTTGTACCATCTATCTGAAGGTCACCAGTAATTTGAACTTTACCAGAACCTTTAGGGACAATTTTAACATCTATATTAGTATCTGTACCAAGAGCATTAAGAAGTAGAGGATTACCTGTAGCACTATTTGTAATAGTTAAATAATTAACTGCGCTACTAACAGGAGTAAGAATTAATTGTTCGTTTCCATTAGCATCTAAAATTGTAGTTAGAACAGGATTTACATATGTTTTATTAGTTAAAGTTTGAGTGGCGGTTGTTATAACCATCTCTCCATCAGCAGATAATGCGGGAATTGTAGCCGTATAATGTTGACCAGCTGAAGATGTGTCTCCATGCCCTAAGTAAATACCATAAGTTTCACTTGGTAATTTAAGTAATAAATTTGCATTAAGAACTAAGTTATCTACTTCGGCGTAATCAAAAAAACCGGGACGGTCAAATAAATTGCCTCCCGCTCCTGATGATAAGCCGCCCATTCCTCTACGAACTGGCATGTATTACCTCCCCCAAGCAATTCCCCGAATACGAACATTTGTACTAGTTGCTCGGAGAATACTAATTTTACTCCCTATATAAATTGCATCGTCAAAATAACCCTCGTCTTGCGGTACATACATCGTAGTTGCTGAAGCATCTTCATCAAAAGCAACATACGCTGCCCCTAACTCCACCACGAAGGAAATCTTATTACACTCCTCCATGAAACTAGAAATATCTACGGAGGTTTCTGCTGATCCACTAGATGTAGTAAAAGTAAAAGTCTTATGTTTTGGATAGTTTTGAAGCAGCTCTATCTCTTGTCTCCAAGGTCTATTAGTTGTCGTCATTTTCGTCCCCCTTCGGTCTGAATTTTAATAGTGTTGGTTTTCCTGTACCTAAATGTTTTGTACGTATATTTTCTCTTGCTAATGGAAATTTTCCTCCCTGTACTGATCCTGCGGAAACATATTTCGGTTTTGATAATTCTACTTTTAAAGCAGTATTAAAATCAATTAAATAATTATTATGATCCGTTAAATCTTCAAGTACTAATGCCATCTCCTTAACTGTTTTATTTAACTGTGTTATTTTTGTTTTATCTTTTTTACTATTTGATTGCCCTTCACCTAATTGATTTTCTAATTTACCTGTCCAAGAACGTAATTGATCTTCCACTCGACCCAACTCAGACATTTGATCTTCATAAGATTGGGAAGATACTTTCCAAAAATTCTTTTCATTATCCAACTGTTCAATCGTTTTCTTCATTTCATTAAACTGAGATACAGCTTTTGATCGTTCTGCATCTGCCTCTCGTTTAGCCTCATCTAATGTTTGCTTATCGTCTTCTAAACCTATAATTATTCCTTCCGCTTCATTTACTTGTAAATTCCAAGATTCAATTTTGTCTTGGTAATCCTTATTTTGTTTTCTTATAAGTCCCATCTCATAATTTAATTTTTTACTATTTTCTTGTGCCTCATAAAGAGTGGCACTTAATACTTTACTAGAACTCTCTAATTCTCCAATACGTTCTTTATATGTTTTATTAGCTTCTTCTAAAGTTTCAAAAGTTTCTAATTCTGATTCACTATTTCGTAATGCTTCTTCAGTCTGCTCTAAACGAAATACTACATCGTAATTTTCTTCTTTTAAAGCTTTAGATAATCTTTGAATCTTATCATGCTCTATTATACTTTCTTCATATTGTTTAACTTTTGCTTCTAATGCAGTAATTTGCTGCATTAACTCCTGTTCTTTTATCTCATTCGCTACGAATATTGGAGATGAAATAGGCTTAGAAACAGAAAGTTTCTTATTATAAAAGCTATTTAATTTCATATTTCCTCTCTATTTATGTGTTCTCGTTCTACGTGCTAATCTTCCTACTGCTTTTGATTCGTGTGGTCTAGCGGTTCCTGCATCAGTCGCCCCTCTAAACCTTCTTCCTGATTCCATTCGGCGAGTACTTCCTCCACCATGCCCACCAACAGATCGTTCATGAACCCCTGTTCCCTGACCCCGTACACGTTTCTTACCTTGAACCTCTGTTACTGTATGTCCAATGTTTTCAGGTCTTGTCCACCTATGTTTCACAGCATCCCACATTAATCCTTGTCTAGGTGGAGCCGCTGAATGTTCTTTATTAAGATTGATTCCGTTTTTTAACGGAGCCTTACGAACATATTCATCTGAGCCATCCTCAAAATGAATTTGCATATCCGTATAAGCGTTGTTTTTATCGCTTGCTCTTTTCCGCATTCGATTGCGTCCCTGTCGTTCTAACTGCCTTCGTTCAGCGGCTGAGAGAGTTCGTTCCCATTCTCTGGCTTGCTGATCTGACATATTACCTCGTGGTGATCCTCCACCAGCCCTAACTACATCATCACTTACTAACCATCCAGCAATAGCTGCCCCTAGTCGCTCCATATAAGGACTTAATTTTTTAAGGGGTTTCCCATCTTCAGATTTCTTTACTTTACTTGAAGCTTGTTTTCCTTCATCCTCTACCCAATTCGCTGGGCCTGCTCCACCGGGGCCTTTATCAGCTTCCATAGCTGCTGCTAATGTATCTCGACATTTTGCTCCTGCGGAACCGGGACTATAGTCATCATGTCCATGAGTTGTTTGACATAGTTTGGTAGCGATCGCAGCATAATCAGGTGCGGGATAAGTAGCTTTTTCAATATCTTTATTGTTAAGATCGTTCTTATAAGAATCTTTACGTGACATTACTTCAAGAATATGTTTTGTTCGTTCTTGAATAGCTTCATCGCCGTGAGTGGCATGACCATCTTCTGACACCTGTTGATGAACAGACTCTTTATGTGATTTATAAAATTGTTTAAGATTATCTAAACTCATTATATAGCCCCCTTATAGACTATTATACTCGTTATACCCATTTAAGTTGCTGCTGGAGGAGTTGGAGGAGTTGTACCAGTACCTTGTTTATTTTGAACATGGTCTTGTAAAGTTTGAGTGGAAGCCCCAACTGTAGGTTTAATTGTTGGCGAACTTGCTGCTCCCATCTGTCGGAGAGTTGAGTTCTGCCCTTGTACATGTGTTTGTAATGCTTGTACTGCTCTACTTCGATTTTCTATTTGATTCTCAGTAGAAATCTCTGCTTTAGCTTTTTGTCCCTTAAAAGGATTAAACCTATTTAATTCTCGACTTAAACTAGCTTGTCCAACATGATCTTTATCTGGATCAATATTCTTAGGTTTACCATACCACGTATAACCATCTTGATATCGTTTATCTGTCCCTTCTCCAGAAGCAGTCATATTTGTTTTTGCCCATCGACCAGACCTTAAATCATTTGCGAAATTTTGTTTAGCTTTATTTGTAGATTGTTTCATAGCTTGTGCCGCAGGACTAAACACATTTGTTCCCATACGCCCTAAGAATTTAGCTGAAGCACCTTGTTTAGGCTCTTCAGGAGTCTCTCCAGTTTCCGTAGGTGTATCATCAGTTGAAGGTGTAGTACCATCAGCTTTCTCTCCCTTCAAACCTCTAACTAAAGCTGGACTATGTTGATTAAAGTGATCATTTGAAATTTCAAATGATTCACCTTCTTTTAAAGTTGCTGCTTTATCTGCAAAAGATGTTCCGTCTTCATCTGACCATTGAGATGCCCCATGATGAATTGTATTACCTATAGCTTCTTGTGAAGTTCTAGCACCTTTACCTTCTACACCCTCACTTACTTCCCATGAATTAGTTCCATGATGAGCAATTATATTTCCGCCTTGATTACTAAAGGATATAGAGTTATTATTTCTAGCAAGTAATCCTTTTGCTACAGCAGCATTATAAGAATCACGAGTTACCCAATTCTTACCCGGCCCCGGTTTATATACAAGATTAGGATTTGATGGACTAGGTGATCCCGGAGGAGGCGTATCATCATCCATCATACTTTGAGCAGCTTCTTGGGCTTCTCCCTGTATTCTAGTAGACTCTTCCGCAGCATGACGAGTATGAGAATTTTCCGTTGCTCCAAGATCAGAACTATCTAAATTGCGATTCAATCTTTCTCTTACTACTTCATCATCTCCAGCAGAATTTAAATATTCATCTTTTAACATTCCATCAATTTTAGAAGCGTCTAGCATATCGCTGCCCGAAGCACCCACAACTTCCTCTAATTCGCCTTGATGTTTAGAAGATAAAGATTCTTTATTGGCATCATGTTCAGCTAGATACTCTGCTTCGGTAGCCTCAACATATTTATCAATTTTATCATATCCATCATTTGCTTCAGCAGAAATTTTATCAGATGATTCTTTATATGCATCTGTTCTCTTATTAATTTTATCCCGAATTTCTTTTGTTGCCCGTACAATTTCTCCTTGCAATTTTTGAACATCGTCTTTAGAAGTTCTTTCAAATTCCTCTTGTTCATTGGCATGTTGAGTTGTAGTATCATCATGTGAAGTTGTATTTTCAGCGTGGAAAGCTTCCATACTTTCGATTCGATCGGCATGAGCATTTTCTAATTCTGCCCGTAGTCTAGAATGGGTATTATACATTTCTTCTTTAACCGCTTCCCGTTGGTCAGGATCAGCATAACGAGCAGCAACTTCAGGATTAGTTCTCTGTAGTTCTTCTCCCCATTTTCCTGTCCCGGCATCAAAGTCAGCACGGTCTTGTTCATGTTCAGCATCTAAATCTTCTAATGCTTTTGCATGTGTTTCGTGTTGATCACTCATAGCTGCTCCACTAGCATCCATTCGTTCTTTAGATGTAGCAGCATTTCTGTCATGTCTACGTCTTAGTTCCCTATGTTCAGCTTTCTTTTCCTCTCGTAAAGCGTCCATCTGATCTTGATTAGAGCCTGTAACATCATCTAGATCAGCTGAAAGAGATTCCATATCTTTATCGTAGGCTTCAGTTAATTCTGAATGTTGTTTACTCATTTTCTCTTGAATTCCAGTTCGTCTTCGTCCATGTAATTTAGACCGTTTTTTAGACTCAGCATCAAACTTACTTTGTTGATCAGCTTTTTCTTTTGAATGTTTACGTTCAGTTTCACGTATTGGGCTTTCTAAGTCATCCATACGTTGCCTATGAGCATGTATCTTTTGATATAATTCATTTTGTTCTGGAGTATGGTCAGGATCATAAGGAGCATGTTCTGAACGTCCTGATCCTCGATGAGAAGCGGAATCGTGTGAATTTTCACGAACAATCCCATCTGAATGTTCAAAGTGATGTATACCACCTTTGTGGTCAGCACTTGTGACTGTAGGTTTACCGTCCTCACCAATTTCGATTTCTAAATCAAAACTATGTAGTCTATTAGAATGATCTTTATGGTGTGGGTGAGCAAAAGCCCTATCTACAGCTATTTCCCTATCATCGAACTTTTTATTCGCTTCCGCCTCTTCAGCTTCGGCATCTTCTCGTTCACGAGTTTCTTTCTCAGCCCGATCAGCTGCGGTTTTATCTAAATGTTCATACCATTTATCTGATCCATATTCTATATCGAGATCGGTTGCCATTTGAACTTCAGAATGAATTTTATCTAATTCTTCCATTCCTTCAGGATTTTTCTCTAAATGGCGTACAAGATTATGGTTTAATTCATTCAATCGTTCTATACCATCTTCATCATAATGATGATGGTTTTGTGAAGCGTGTTGTAATAATGACCTAAACATGTCCGCAGCTTCTGACGTAGACATTTCACCATCTTTACCAGCACGTTCCCGTTTAGGATCAAATTCATCTTTTACTTCCATAGGAGTTTTAAATTGATGCTTTAGGGATGCGTTTGCATCACGAGCATTTTGTTTACCAACTCTAGCTTGCTCTGTCTTTTTATCAGCAACCTCTCTAGAAGCTTTTTGATTGATTTGACCATGTAATACTTGTCGTATTTCTTTATCATCATGATGTTCATATTCAGTATCAATATCCTCTCTAGACATATCTCGCAACTCAGCGAGTTTATCTAACATACCATCTCGATCTAAGTCTTCAGGTATAACTTTAGGTTTATTAAACATATTATGTATTTTCTTTTTAAACTCATCTTCAGAAAATGTTCCATCTTCGCCATATCGTTTTTCCGCTTCTTCTAAGTCAATCCCATCATAATCAGCAAGTTCTTGAAAGTATTGTTCTCTATCCATAGGTTCTTCAGATTCTGGAGGTGGATCATCATGTGTAAATGCTTTATCTCTTACATTTTCACGATGTAAAGCAACAATTTCATCATGACTTAAATCAGTTTCGGAATCTAAATATTGGTGGGCGGATTCAGGTAGTACACTAGAACCATCAGAATTCTTAGCATCTTTTAATTCTTGTACCATTTTAACCCGTTGCTCTTTTCTAGTAGCTTCTTCTTGTAACCTATTTTCTTCAGCTTGAGCCTTTGCCTCTTCATCCGCCTGTGTTTTTTCCGCTGCGGCTCTATCTTTTTCTTCCGCCGCTTCACCTTGTGATCGTCTATTCATTTCTCGATCATGATATTTGTCATACGCAACACCAAATTTTTTATCGTCCATATCTGATAGATGTTCGTGATAAGCATCAATAGCGTCATCATCTGCCTGCCTCTCTTTCCAATCGTCCCCAAATTGTTCTTTCATCATTCTATTGATTTGGTTTTCTTTTTTACTTGTTGTCTCTGTAGGTGGCGTTCCCTTACTTGATGGAGTCCGAGGTTCGCTATATGTCCCAGATGGAGTTTCATCTTCATCATCATCTTCATCAGCAACCTCTTCGTCAACATCATCTCCATTGTCTCCATCGTCTCCGCCAATATCTGATCCAACATCATCAACCCCAGCTGTATCTGTATCAGTCTCGGTTTCTGTGTCACCAGATAAATCTTGATCCCCAAACATATTTGCCTGTGTACCAACAGAGAAATCTACATTAGTCGCATCCTTTGGATCAACTGGTTCCTCTTTGATTTCACCTGTCTCTTTATCAACATTTAATTCAATTGGTTGTCCTTGTTGATTTTCTGAACCTACGGCATCAACTGAATTACCTTTCGGAGGTTTTATCTTTGTGTTAGAATCTTTTAATTCTTGTGGACTTATAATTTCGTCATTCTTTTTAGGTATTTCATCTTGATTATTTATTATTTCATCAGAAGGTCGAGCAATACCACCAGTATCAAATATTTCTTTAAACGCAGCTTGTGTACCTTGTTCTCCTGCCCCATTTAATCTAGATGAAATTATTCCTGCTAATAACATACGAGAAAATACATCATGTCCTGCCACTTCGCCATCTTCACCCCATATAGACTCTTTAAAATGAGGAGCATCATCCCCATAAGTAAAATCTTTCTCAAAAAATCCTTCTTCTATTGGGTCACCATTAATCTTAGTTATTTCAGTACCGTCTTCATTTAATACATTATCTTCCCACGGAATTTGGTTATCCTCATCCTGTAAACTATTCCATTTAGCAACCATATGAGATAAGGCAGCTTTCGATAATGAATATTTATCTTTATCAAATTTAAATGCAGTGCCATATTTTTCAGTATAAGCTTTTTGCATATCATCTGTAAACATATCGGTAACAGACTCAAATCTTTCTCCCATAAGGTCTAAGAACTTATCTCCTCGATTTGTAGGTGAGCCATCCATAGCAAATAAACCTGATCGCATCATTTCAAACAAAGTTGCTCCTCTTAAAGGAACACTATTAATTGTAATTGGGGTTTGTGTTCTACCAACAGCTGTTTCCAACTCATTTAAATTAGTTGCTGCGTCAATTTTCTTTTGTGCAGCATCTGAAAAATTTCCAGTATTAATTAAATCTTTAATTTTATCAATATCAGATGCCTCAGAAGATGGTTCTTCTTTAGCACCCTCTATATCCGAATGTTGATTAATAACGTTGTCTACTCCTTCAGAAGCTTTCTCTTTTAAAGCGTCTTGAATATTTTGTCGTTGATTATTCAATCCCGCAGGATTTTGAGACTCATTATTTTTAGCCGCATCTAAATCAATTTGTGCTAAATTAGTTAGCATACTATCCACGGCATCCTGTCCATGCTCTTCAATAATATCATCAAGTATTTTTAGCCTATCTTCATCTGAAGTAGTCCTATCAAAAACCTGTTTTGTTTTTCTGTCCAAATCAGTTTTTTTGGATTGGGCTATATTTCGTTTTGCCGTTTCTTGTGCGAGTTTATCTACAGCCGATTTAGCTTCATCCTCCGAATCAACTTCTACTTCAGTAGTATCTTGTTCTTGAGATTCCACAGTTGAATCTGCTGGAGTAATATCTTTTATCTCATTAGGGTCGCCTGTTGAAGCAGAAGATTCTTCTGAAGTACTGCTTTCTGATACATCCTGCTCTTCTGCATCTGTGTCATCTGTAATTCCCGCAGCCGTCATGAATTGATTAAGGGCATCATCTGAATTCCAATCTAGACCGTCTTCTGGCGGCAAGAAAATAGTATGTTGGTCTGCTTCTTTGCGAACCTCATCTCTTAATTCCTTAGAATCAATACCCGCCTGATTATTTTGTATTCTATTAAGAAATCCTTGTGCCGAATGCGTTGGATCAATACCCTGTCCACGATATTGTTTATTTCTCTCTATCAACTTTTTTATATTACCATCGTCTACTTTAGAAGCTAATGCCATTTGTCGATTAAAATGGTCTTGTAGACGCTTATTAATATTTGGATCAGCAGTATCTACTTTTTCTAAATCGTCATACTCTGTAATAGGTAATGCATTTTCAGGAATTAAATCATCAATAAAAGGTAATTTTCTATCGGTCATTTCCTTGAGATATATAGATCGCATTGCTCCATGAATGGCTTGTTTCATATTAGAATCTAATATAGGTTTTAAACCTAATGTTCCTCCACTAGCTACATATTCCTCATCAGATTCTAATTTGCCTTCAATCTGCTCCCCCTTCTTGTCTAGCATAATCTTACCATCAGAATCTTTTTTTGGTAACTTCATTTTTTCAGTATGGTCTTCATTTGAACCTGTTCGTACAAGACTTAAAGGTAATCCCGTTTTTTCAGCGACTTGTTCCCAAAAAGATTCTTCAATATCTTTACGATTATCGGAAGCCAATGGTGCTATTTTAGCATCTTTAATAAACTGCTCAAAAGCATTATTTCTCCAAGTATTAAACTGTGTCGCACCCTGATTAGTGTTATTATTAAAGTTTAATTTGGTTCGTTGTCCAGTTTTAACATGAATAGATTTACCTTCTCTCATAGCCCCAGCCATATTATCAACGGTCATTTCTTCTTTACCAGATAAGAAATTTTTATGGTACTCTCTAAATGTCTTTGTGTCAAGTTCACTTAATTTAATTTGTTTATCCGCTGGTTTATTACTCCCATCAGGGCCTTTTTTACCCTTCGTCCTCTCAAATTCTTTATGTGCGAGTTCCATTATTTGATTGTCGTCAAAACCATAAGTATCTCGTAAATGTTGTAATGACTCATCTTTATACCAGCTTTGTAATTCTGCTTCCGCAGCATCTCCACCCTCATCAACTTTTGCAAGAGATTGTTTCTGTTGTTCCGCTTGATATTCATCATAAGCATCTTTAAAAGTACCTAAAGGAATTTGCGTTGGAAAAGTTCTTTCAAGAAGACTTAATTTCTTTTCTTTTATATCTTCTGGATTTAAATCTTTTTTGGTTGATTCAGTTACATAGTTGTGTGAATCTTCCCAAATTTTATTTAGGTCTTCATCTGCTAAATCTGCAATAGCTTCTTTAGTTATATTATTTACATCTCCTCCAAAATGTTTTATTGTGGCTCTACGTATTCCATCACTCATATCACTTCTCAGAGTAAGATTGGAATTATTTCTATAGAATTTATTACTAGGAGAATCTTCTTCTTCATCAGAAAAGAAGTTGTCATATGCAGCTGCTTTTTCTTCATCTTGAAAAGATTCCGATAAATTAGGTAGTTTCCGTATTGCATCATGAATGCCTAATACGGTTGCTTTCTGTGACTTTGTACCTTCTTTAGCTTCAGCCCCTAGATAATCAATCATTCCAGAAATCTTGGGATCATTTAATTCTATAGATTTCCAATCGGTATTTTTAAATTCCGCCCTTTTTCCAAAATGCTTTTTTAAAGTACTTTTTATTTTTGTTTCAAAAGTATCCCATTGTTTTTCAGCGTCTTCGGATTTAGCCTGTTTGTCAGCAGCCTCTCTTTGATCTTCAGCAAGCTTTCTTTGGAAGGCTTCAACTTTTGAATAGTTTTCTTTAATATTTTTATCTAAATCGTCAGGTTTTTCATCCTCACTTCGTTCTGTGGAAATTGTCCCTGTAGCACCTTTTTCAGCGTTCTTAATTTCTTGTTCCCGTTCCTCATCATCAAGAATATCATCGAAATAACCAGCCTCGATATCATCAGCATATTTATCAAGTAATCTTTGTTCTTCACGAGTTAAATCTCTAGAGCCTTCTTCTTGAGTTACATATGCCCGTTTAACTTTTTCAAAGTCTCTACCCGCTTTAAGCCTATCCTTTGCTTTTGTGTTCTGCTTCTGCCTTGCGGCAGGGTGACCGGGTGCAAGAATTCCACCGAATGCCTCGCCCCCCTGAACTTGAGTAACCTTATTTGGATTTGTTCTAAATCCTCCAGTTTTTTCATTATGTTCAATATATTCATTATCAAGCATATGTTTTAATCTTTTTAAAGCTACATACGCTGATTTCTCATTATCATCATCCTCAACAAGTTGCTCTAAATCTTCAGGCTTAACTTTCCCCATAGCTGGATTTTTACGCTCAAAAGTTTTAAGTGAAGACTCTATTCTTTCTGGAGTTAGTTTCTTATCATCCATAAAAGTAGCATACATTTGTCTAGTCTTCTCAGACTTCTCCAATACGAAGTCCGCAAAATTTTGAATAGCAGATTTTTCCATACCTAAAGAAAGGGCTTTCTCATTGTTCTTATATTGTCGTAACCGTTGCTTTGCAAGGTCAACAACATAAGCTTCACGATCTCCCCCTTCTGGTGGCTGTATATCTGGGTTTTCAATTAGGGACGAATATATTTCAGTTAGTGATGGCATAGAACCTCCTCTCTATAATATTATACTATAGTTGGGGGATAAATTCAGTCAGTTCCACGCAGTTTTTCCAGCGTGTCGATTAATGTTCCCTGTTGTTTTAGTACCCAATCTTTGGTAGGCATTTTTTTATGTTTCGTGTAATATGCTTTCACATTGCAGGCTCCGTCTCTATAACCTAATGTGTAACCATCTTTCTGCCCTTTCTGCTTCCACAGAGTATAGAACATATAATGTTTACCGTAAGCCCATCTCCAGAACATCGTCATGGATATGTTTACGAGCATAACTATCGCAGCAATTTGTATAAGTGTATTCAAGTTCATGTAAGTCTCCTCTTAATTCTTTATTCATTTCTTCCGCTAATAAACTACCTATCGTCACAACCTCCACAGCATCTCTATCTTCTTCTTGGTTACTTCCTTGCATAGGCTGCATAACAAACCCTCCTCTATCTTGGCTATCTCGCCCAAATTTTTTAACTTCCCGGACATGATCGTTGCACCTCTTATCTGTTCAATCCAATCTAGTGTTGGATCAATACCGGGTCTATATAAATCACATTTTGAACAACGTGAAAACCGCAAAATTTTATCATTTGAACTTAGCGTCATTAACTAAACACCTGTATCATCAATAAATAGTGGGTAGTCTTCCCGTTTAATATTCGGTAAAACACGTTGATCATAATACTCTAAAGCATCTTCTTCTGTCAAGCCTCTCTTTAATATAAGTTGTTCTATAAAACTTATTAAAGAATATACTGCTACGGAATATGGAACTGTGTCTCGATGAATTCCTAAGAGTGCTTCATCCATGTCCGTAAATATTATAGCACGAAAATTTTCATTTGTCAATACCTGTCTGATTCGCTCACCTTTACTACACTTTTTTATATCCTCTTTTAACATCACATAAGTCCTCCTTTCTAATTACCTTATTCTATTATACCAAACAATACCGACAGATTTACAGTCTGAGTAATAGTGATATTTTTCACTAACTAACTTCATTTTCTAACTATGAAAAAAATTTCATACTTCATTTGAAAAAAATTGCTTTGTCTATAAGATAGAGAGTACACTATATAGGTTACCTTACTTTCATGAAATAGCACAACCGGGGGGTACTTTTGACCAAAACAAGAGTTCTAAATTAGGCCCCCCTTACGAAATTAAAACGTGAATAAGAACAGCTGTTCGGATTATGCTAGAATATTTAATACTTAATATTTATAATTTATACAATACTATATATTATTTATATTTAAACATTTAATCTCTTATAACTCTTCGCTAATAATTAGCCTTAATAATTATCACAGCTAAAACGAAATTCTTTTGTAGGTTCTGGTTGTAGTATGTAACTGGCAAAAGGTTTTCGACATGATACTTAATAAGAATCGTTTGCTAACAGGTAGGTTTTATGGTAGTATATAGACATAAACAAACAAGTACTTAGGAGGTACACAATGTTCTACACAGTAAATGATCTCAAACACGATTGGAAGCACGACAGGCTTGCATTGTTAGCAGTCTTTGGGACTGTAACATTGTTCTTCTGGTTGATTATACCTTCATGGGTAATCAGAGTTACTTACCGCAAGTTAGTAACTACCTACAGAAGGTACGGTAAAGAATGGTTTATTCTTACAATTACAAACTTTATCGCTTCGGGGGTAGCGATAAGCATATGGTTGCCCATAGTGCTTAAATGGACGAATGCATGGTGTGACTAGTTCGATAAAATCATAAACTAATCGGGGTGATTGGAGGATCACCCCATAAAAACTAATTAATTGATAAAGGGCAAAGGTTTAACAATGGCTTTTAACACTTCGGATGTAATCGGATTTATCGGCAAAGTGGATGAAAAGAATTCTACAATGATGGTAGTCAGGAACAATTCTATCCTGACTGTGGGTAGGCATGGCACTTGTGATATATCGCCACCGGATGACAAAAAAATTAGTCGTAATCATGGCACATTGGAAGCCACTAATGCAGTGGTATCGTGGCGGATATACAAGACTAAGAACGGCACACGCATTAACGATCTGTTAGTGGATGATGGACAGCTAATTCACTTGTGGGATGGTGACCAAATTACGATTGGTCAAACAACTTTAACATTTATGGAAAGGAGGAAAATGCCTGTAGAACGTCATGACGCTTTGCCAATCAGACTTTAGGAAATAAATTAATAGTGGGCTGACGCATACTAAATCACGCAGTAAAGAAAAATATATGGATTGGGAACAAATTCAAGCTACTAATAACTTACAATTAAAATGTCCTGCATTAAAGGAACAGTTCAATAAGGCAATATATCTTTGTGAAAAGATCGCAAATTATCAGGTAGATGGAACGGTTTATTGCCGTATACACGCTGCGGAATATGTATTTGTGAGGGCAAATCAAATTGGAAGTACTAAGGTAGGTGTAAAATAAGTTGTTAAGAACCTCACCCCGAAAGGGGTGGGGGATTTTATCAACTCTAATTTTATGGAATTAGAGTTCATAATTCCTATTCCCTATTACTTCCGTATTCCTTCCAGTTCCCACTATTCCCTATAGATATTAGACATGATACTTAATAAAAATCGTTTGCTAATAAGTGAGTTTTAATGTAGTATATAAGGCATAGAGGAAAGGGCATTAACCTCTACCAACTAATCAAGTACTTGGAGGTACTACATGAAAGATATGACTACAGGCGAGTATATGACTTCTCTACTAACCGTAGAGTTGCGAAATGCTCTAGAGGGTGTCAGAGCGTGGGCAGAAAGTTCAGATAGTGTTAACGCTACCGCAGCGTTAATATATGTTGACCACGTTCATGAAGCAATGATTGAAGCGGAAGGATCGGGACGAAAAGCTGAAGATGGTTTGTCAATGCAACTTAACTATGTATTAGCAAATTTGCAATACTGGCGAGGGGCAGAGGCACAGCACGTTAAGAAAGTTTTGAAGGAACATACTAAGCAGGGTTAGTCTAACCCGCTCCCCTCGGAATGCCCTTTGGGGGGAGTTTTATAAGGAAAGGAAATGTTTTGCACTAAATGTGGAACAACTATAATGCGAATAGATTCTTTACAAAAAGATGCTACTTGCGTGAAATGTGGAAAGGTTTACTATTTTGAATTGGATACCCGTAGAAAAGTCTCACAAATTGTGAAAGAAAATAGCACTAGTAAAGAAAATTTAGCTGACCAATATGTACGCTTAACCTTTAGTCAAACTCAGTCTTTACTGACTGATTATTCTAATGGTATGCCTAGAGCAGATATTCAAACAAAATATAATATTTCGTATAAAGCATATAAGTATCAAATAGCTAAATATAATCAAGATATTATGGATGGTATGCTAAGATGAATGAAGAAAAGATTTTTGACCTTATGGATTTCATACCTGACTTCATGGTTGAGGAAATGAAAAAACAAATCAAAATTAAATTAATGGGGGAAACTGTAGAGTGTAATATGAAACGCTGTAACCATTCAGCGGAATATCATAATGGTTGGAAGGCGTGTTTTCTAACATTTTAGATGTTGATTAAGTTAGCCCCCTGAAAAGGGGGTTGACTTTTTATCAAGTCTAACTTTAGGGTTAGACTTAGTAATTCCTAGCTATTCCTTATTCCTTTCCAACTATTTCCTATTTCCTATATATACTTTTCGACATGATAGAAGATAAATTTCGTTTGTTAATAGGTGAGTTGTGTGGTAGTATAATAGATGTCGGAGGGGAGGACTAACTATATAAACTAAATCATGCGGGTTTAAGAACAAAAGCGAGTGAACAACCCCCCCTTCGGCAAATCTATATAAAGGAGGTGCTACTATGACAAAAGGACAACATAACCATATGGTATGTGAAGACGAAAGACATATTTTCGGTTTTGGAAAACAGGCTAAAAGACAAAATGTCTTTAATGAGTCTACTGGAAAATATGACGATCTTCAAGCTATCTGTGAATGTGGTAATGCGGGTTTTTCGCTCAGTTCAAGTTATGAAAATAACGAAGAACAGTTAGGACAAGTAATCGGGTTTAAACTACCTGACACTACTGTACCGATCAAAGCAGTAAAGTCTTATACGATTTCTGCTGATACTCTGCATGACTTGCTAAAAGCCGCAGGCTATCAGAAAAAAGCTTAAACCGTAACTTCTCCCATTAAGTGCTGTCCTGTGAGGCAGCAATGGGGTTTATAAAAAATGAGAAGGAAATAACAATGTCAGAAAATAATGTAAAAGATCGTCAAGATGAAGAGCCTAGTGATGACGAAAAAATAGAAATTATAAAGAATATCTTATTAGCCCAATGGTGGGATTTGGTTGATATCCTACACAGTCGTAAAGACCTTGATAAAATGATGTATCTAGCTGAGAATCTGAAATTCACTGCTTTTGGCATGAGATATGAAGATGAGGATTTTCAACGAGATTTTAATGACTTGTTAAAGCCCGATCCCCCGTAAGGGGGGTTGACTTTTTATCAGGTCTAGGCATAAAGCTAGACTTGGTAATTCCCATTCCTTAGAACATCCGTTCCCATTCCTGATTCCGTTTGCTAACCTGTCAGTTTTGTGGTAGTATATAGACATAGAGAAAACGCCATAACCATAAGGAGGTTTAACATGGCACAACCAATAAAAGTTTGGGGAACACTAGAAGAGAGTTACGAGGGCTACGATCAGGGGTGCTGTCCTGTATGTCACAACTCAGGAGAGCGAACAATGGAGGATGTGATTGATGATGATTGTGAGATTGGATACGAGTGTATGCAATGTGCGGTGGGATGGAAAGAGGTTAGACACTCAGTCGGATATAAAGGTCTATATGTTATAGAGGATTGGAGGGATACAGGATAGAGGGGGGGCGAAAGCCCCTTCTCCCTTTATCTAGTCTAATTTTAGGATTAGACTTAATAATTCCTATGTGTTTCCCATTCCTTTCCCGGTGTTTCCCATTCCCCATATATGCTTTTCGACATGATAGAAGATAAAAATACGTTTGTTAAAGAGTAGGTTTTATGGTAGTATATAAGGCATAAAGGAGGTGGACACATGGTCACTCGTGGCATTAAGCCTGACAATCGTAAGTATTGCAAATTATGCAAACAACTTACGGTTGCCTGTTGGCAATACGCCTAAACCATAAATATCCCATTAAGTGGTATCCTGTGAGATATCAATGGGGTCTTTAAACAAATGAATATAAAGGAAATTTAAAATGTTAATTAGCTTTGATTCTAGAGGCCCCAATTGTGTATTAGGTTGCCGTATAGAAATTTCAGCAAATGTTGCACCTTATGCAACAGATAGGAAATTAAAAGTAGAAATTTGGCATGTAGAAAATTGTACTGATGAATCAGGTAGTACTACTGTAAGTAATAGCAACACATTCATTAGAACAAGTGAATTGCAAATAGCCTTAAATATGTTTAAGGGTGAACAACACAATAAGGTAGGTTCATAATGTATGAAGGTTGGACAAACGTTGAAACGTGGAATACAGCTTTGTGGCTTGGTAACCATTCTAAAGGTATGGAACAAACCATAGTACGGTTAATGAAACGACAGTCTCCAAATAAATTTGCTGATAATTTAGAGACTTATATTTGGATAATCTGGAAAGGTAGAACTCCAGATGGACACCATTTGAACCCTGTTAATTGGGTTGAAATTGCAAATGCATGGTTAGAGGATTATAAAGAAGATGCCCCCCCATAAAGGGGGGCTACCTTTTTATCTAGTCTAACAGCGATTAGACCTGATAATTCCCATCTCCTTTCCCATTCCTTTCCAGTTATTCCCTTTCCTGTTTCCCCCCTTTTAGACATGATATAAGATAAGAACATAGGTTCTATTATAGAGGATTCGTTTGTTAAATCGTCAGTTTAGTGGTAGTATAATAAGTGTCAGGGGGATGAGCAGCTCTGACCGACTACTACCGAGTAGTAGAGTGGAACACTCCACTTCTTAAAAAAAGGAGAGCAAAAAATATGGCTGAAACAAAAAAGAATACTTTTACTGGTTTCTCTATCGACAACGAAGGATACTTCGTAGCACGACTAGCCCTTATGAAGGGTGTCCGTTCTAAGAGTAACAAGTCAGAAACTCTATGTACCACAAGTGGTAAGGTTGGGTTTGTGATGCCTGACGGTAGAACAGCACAAGTTAACTTAAATGTTTACGTTGTAGATAACCCATCAGCGTAACGTGAGTTAGCGACCCCCCTAGTACTGATTGCTCATCAGGAACGGGGGGTTTTTTTGTGCCTCTTTTTCGCCTTGATAAATAGATAAGATAACCTTATTAGTTTTGATAATTAGCTGTGATAGGTCTTTCCTATTCCATTCCTACAGTCATTCCTGATTCCTTATCAACTCCCTTTCCAGTTCCTTTCCTGACTCTTTCCTCTTATAGTCATGATAAGAAGGGGGAGAAATGTTATCATGTCCCAAAGCGAAACAAAAAGATAGGGCATAGGCAGAGGAATTAACCTCTACCCATTACCCTGTACTACTATGCATGGCTATGTGGGGATACTGCCTTACTTGCATGGTAGTGTATCTCTGTCATGTACTGTCCTCTCTTACTGGTATGGGCAATACTCTGAGCATTTGATACACATACCCCACATGGTGATGCTATGCTATACTGTCTAACTGCTTTGATGTTGCTATACTTCACAAAGGGCATTGTAATCTCCTGTTTTGAAACCCTTGTTTGTTCGACCTGTTTATAGACTACCATAAAACTGACCATTTAGCAAACGCCCCCCTCTATGAGAGGGAGGGCGATACAGAGTTAAAGTCTAGCATATCCTTTAAAGGCTGTACATAGTTCTTTTCAAGGTCAGGCTCTGTAATGTTCTGCAAGCCTGATATATCTAGTTCTCTATCAATCTCAGGGATATGGTGTTTTAAGACACTCTCAAAAGTATTCTTAAATTCCTTCCTTCCCTCACACTTCTTACATTCCCCTGTCACTATACTCTTACCTGATGTGGGGATAATGAAATGATGAGTACAGTTCTCATCCAGTTCATGTGTCTTTATAGGTGCTATATCAAAGCCTTCCCATGCATCACTTAGTGGTGACACAATATCATCAGATACTTCACTTGTCCTATCTACAGATATATTAAATACCAATGTTCCTTTCATCACATTCTCCTGTTCACTTGTTTGTCCACTTCCCAAATACTAGCACAAAACCTAACTTTTAGCAAACGCTAGTGTGTATGTAGTATAAATACAAACACTTGTTCTAATTTGTCTAGCTATATAGTACAATTTCTTATCCACTTAATAGTGTTGCTATTGTTGCTGTAATTATAATTAAGAGTACAATACCATTCATAATATAAATTAATCTCCCTTATTTATACCTTGTATATTCTATTAGTTCTTCTTTAGTAATCATACCATCCATGTATAACTCTTCATAGTCTTGTTCTACATAACTAGGTACTTGTATTTCTTTGTTTGTTACATAGTCTTTGTAGATGAATGTATGGTTATTTAACTTGCACCGCCCACAATTGCAATCCAGTTCTAATACTATCTGACAGTATGAACAGTTACAGGTAAAGTCTTCCTCATCAGGATCATTGTAATCTGTTACTCTGTGGGTCATAGCATTGATTTGTTCTATATGTTTCTGTAAGTCTATGCAATCTGAACATCTCCAACTTCCCCCCAAACTGCCCTGATGATTTAGATTACTGTGTATGTCCTTGCAGAACTTATCCCATTCAGGCATATAGTCTATAACCAAATGTCCTACAGGATCACTAAAGGTCATTGCTTTACCTTGCAATACAGATAACAGCAATTCATATTTCTGTGTCTCAGTCAAAGGTACGATATTCATTGTCCTACTCTCCGTGTAACTTCTTTCATCTTTCTCTGTAGTATCCATGTAATAGCCTGTACTGCATGTCTATCCAACTCAGGATAATAGCTATGTGCTTTAGTATAAGCAGATTGTATTCTCCGCATTACTCTAGCATTGCCCATAGCCTGTGATAGCTTTGCATACTCAGGAACATAATTGCAATAGACTGCCATAGCATGTCTGTCAACTACTGGTTTAGTATCTGCATGGGGAGTCAGTATAGCTTGGTAAAAAGCTGTTACTTTTTCACCACCCAAAACAGATAGCGGATCAGCACCATTGGCAATATCAATTGCTTTGTTGTTGTTATCTGCTGTTTGGTTATTCGACCATCCAGTAGATGCAAATAATATAGCCTGTTCTATATTGTCTCCCCACTCCATCTGTGGAGATAATGCAGAGACTATACCAATGCCATACTTTGGATCGTCATATCCTAACAGAGCAGATACTTGCTCTCCTATGATATGGGCATTACTATACCATTGCTTACCTTCTTCAATTGTCTCTGTATCTGCCATTGTCATGTAAGCTAAGATATTCTGAAATGAACCCTTAACGAAATGATCTGACTTGTATCGTCTTCGCTGTTTAGTAACCATGTGGAAACTCCTGTTGTGTTGTTTTTGCGACTTCTCAAACACTAGCACAAAACTGAGCCGTTAGCAAACGCCCTCTCTATAATGAAGGTAACCAAGTATGCCATATCTGATCATCAACATCCTCTTCACATAGTGAACAGAACCAACTTGTAAATTCATTGCAAGCACCACACATAGCTTCTACATGTTCATGTTCTCCCACACCACAACAACCACTCACTATATCATAGTGTTCCTGCATTGCCATACAATCCCATGTAGGTTCCTTCCCTTGTACTGTAACCATATTACCAATCCTCCGTTCTAAATATATGAGACGGTGAACCATTCAGTTCTGCCACATATTGTTCTAAGTGCGTATCCAAGAGTTCCTTATCAAAGACTATCTTTATCCAATCCCATGCAAATCCAATATGCCCTAGATCATTATAGTGGACAACTCCACTACCTAACCAATTAAAGAATCCCTGTACTCGACCTTCTATATATCCCTCTCCATTTGCATAGGTTTCTGATTCAACCTTTATCCTATTATAGATTCTATCTTTGAAGTTAAACTTATATGCTATATAGTTAAGTGCTTCCCCTACAATCTCATAGTTAGGAAATCGAATATCATGGTAGGTAACATCATCTTCATATTCATAGTCATCAGCAGACTTTTTAATAATGTCCTGAATCTCATAGAGAGCATCATCAACTTCCCAATTAGTAATCTCTCCTAGAAGATATCTACAGAGTCCCCCACCTACACAGTAGTTAGCATCAGGCTCATCATATGGAACTGCATCTGCTGATCTAGCATCAGAGTAATAATCCTTTAATGCTTTCATATGTTCTTCTGCTGTTGCTGAAGTAAATGGAAATTTAAGTGTTGTCATCTCTTTTCTCCAGAGTGTATGGGGTTTTTCGACCTACGGAAAGTATGCCACAGCTACGATTCGTTGTCAAGCCCCAATGCATTTTCCTTGATCTGTCTATGTTTCTTCTCTTGAATATCTCTAGCTTTTTCTAAGATCATTCTATTTAAATTTCTTACAGACTTTCTATTATCTGCTTTGAAGTTCTTACGACTATTTAATTTTTTATCTCGATCATTAAAATTCTTGGGCATCTGCCACTCCTTGTTCTGTCTTGTATTGTATTGGATCGGGCAGAGGGGAATCGAACCCCCCTTCCTATGGCTCAAAGACTGCCTTGCGTCTCCCACAGCAATTAGAAGCCTAAGTGGAGAACTAGCTGTTCTAGTGACCGTAGTCTAAATGTCTTCACAACCTAGCGTCCACACTAGCATACCACAGGTATCACCAGTACCCTCTCGTTAATTTAAGTATACGCACATTCCCCACACTTCATACCACCAAATACTCTATCATCATCAGGTTTGTATTCTCCGCATTCTAAACAGATCGTACTTCTAAGATAGTCTGTAATATCAAACCATTGAGTTGTGTCTACCGTCCATTGATCTACACCTGTACCATTCACATCATCTATGTCTCGTTCTACAGGGTAGAGTGTTACTGTAACAATATCTCCATATCCATTCTCTAGATCGCCACCTTGATATTCTTCCCCTAAGATAGAATC